>Ga0189289_10125_pt1 | contig 86014 bp, 70 predicted proteins | sample UW106minimetaG_FD_130313 | JGI IMG/M metagenome (GOLD analysis project Ga0189289, IMG submission 130313) | Marine microbial communities from the Costa Rica Dome - UW106 mini metaG | ecosystem: Environmental > Aquatic > Marine > Oceanic > Photic zone | place: Costa Rica: the Eastern Pacific...
TAATCATTTTCATTTCCTAAAAGTGTTAGGAATTCTTCATTTAAAACTTAATATGGGTGGAAGTGAAGTTATTAAGTTTGTTACAAAGCTACATTATTAAAATTTAATAATGTTTAGATAAGGTTAAATAAATAAAAAAGCACTGTAGTTTTACAGTGCCTAAATAGTTTTTAAGTTCCGTAAACCTTATTCAATGATTAACTTTTTTGTGCCTTTTCCATTACTGGTTTCTATCTCTAAAGTATATAAACCTGAGGCTAATTTTGAAGAATCAATTATAATTTCTTTTGAAGTTAGAACTAACTGACCTAGGTTACTATAGATATTTACATTGTATAATTCTGATGGATTTTCTATTTGTAAAGTGAATTGGTCTTTTGCTGGGTTTGGATAAATAGAAAACTTAAGCTTTTCATTGTCCTCAATGCTTAAACTCGCATTTACCTGATCAATAATAAACTGTATCTCTAGTGCTGTTGGATTATTTGGATCTGCATAAGTACCATTTTGTAGTGCTGTGGTATAATTTACACCGTCTATTGCCCCAAAAACTCCTTCTATAGCATTAAGTTGCTCAGCAGTAACATTTACACCGTTACTGTTTCCTAATATATCTTCAGTAACTTCTAATAATCCTAGTTCTGAGACGATACTAAAAACTTTCACATAACTAGTAGATATTCCATCTTGAGTGTTAGTAGGTGCACCAACTGCCACGATATCACCTGCACTAGACAATGACACTGAATTACCAAAATAATCACCTGTAGATACACCATCAATATCATCTCCTATTTGAACCCATGATCCTCCTTGATTTTTGTAAATACGAGTCGCTCCAGTAAAAGAATTGTTGATAGTAAGTGCACCAATCGCCACAATATCACCAACGGAATTTAAGTCTACACTAAAACCTGAAAAATCAAGTGCTGCCTCCCCATCAATATCGTCACCAATTTTAACCCACGATCCTCCCTGATTCTCATAAATTCTTACGTGTCCTGAATTAAGACCATTTCCATCATTACTAAATGCTCCAATAGCAATAATATTACCATTTGCATTTAAAGAAATTGATGCTCCAAATTGATCACCATTAGCTTCACCATCAATATCATCCCCTATTTGAACCCATGATTCTCCTTGATTCTCAAAAACTCTCACATAACCTTCATTATTATTTTCTCGCGCTCCAATAGCAACAATATTTCCATCAAAATTTAAGGAAACAGAAGTTCCTAATTGATAATTAATATCTTCACCATAGAAGGTATCACCAACTTGAACCCACATACCGCCTTGATTTTCATAAACACTTACACTTCCAGAGTTCATTGCTAAATTATCATTGAAAGTTGCTCCTATTGCTAGGATATTACCAGCGTCATTTAACGATACTGATTTACCAAAAAAATCCCCGACTCCCTCAGCATTAATATCCTGCCCTATTTGTACCCATGTACCTCCTTGATTTTCATAAACACGAACATGTCCATCATTACTATCATTTAGAACACTACCATTCAAAAATGCACCAATTGCAATTATACTTCCATCAGAATTTAGAGATATAGCATCCCCAGATTTATCGAATGCTGCTTCACCATTAATATCCTGCCCTATTTGAACCCACGTACCGCCTTGATTCTCGTAAATTCTAACATGCCCTGAAGCATCACCATTTCCGTCATTTTCCGGAGCTCCTATTGCTAAAATATTTCCATTAGAAGAAATGGAAATGCTACTTCCTGATTCATCTCCTGCTACTTCATTTATGATATCTTGACCAATTTGTACCTGGCTAAAATTTAAAATTGGAATTAAAATGGATAAGAGTAATAGTTTTTTCATAGAGTAATTTATTAGATTTCAAAAGTATAGGAATACGCTTACAAGTCTATTAATTTTCTGTTAAATAAAAATCAAATCACTTATTCACAATTAATATAGTATTATCATTTTTCTTTTAAAATTTTAAAAAATAAATAATGGTTATTATAGTCTGTTAATATGTGGTATAACTTTTATTGAGTTTGTTTTGATAAATCACTTATAAAAATTAGTCGATACGTAATTAACAATTATTGGTATTTTAAGTGCTTCATTTTAAAGGATTTTATAGTTTCTATTCACAACTGTTAATAACTGATGTTAATAGAAATGACTCATATGTTTTTTAATTAAAGCTGTTTATTTCCCATACTTTTGTTATGAATAACTTCCTTGAAAAAAGTGATTATTAAATTTTGATATTCTAATTAAATTCTGGTTTGAAATTATTTTAGAACATTCCTAATTTTTCTTTTTAAAACTTGTAAACAGTTATTAACATGTCATTAATACTGCTATTAACTACATCTTATTATTTGTAATTTTGTACTGTAATTAAAACACTATTTACAATGAAGATTTCTATTGGTAACGATCATGCAGGACCCGAATATAAGCAAGCTATTGTAGCACATCTAGAGGCTCAAGGTTTTGCTATTACTAATTACGGGACAGATACCTTAGATAGTGTAGATTATCCAGATTTTGTACATCCTGTTGCTAAAGATGTTAACGATAATTTGGTAGATTTTGGTATTCTTATTTGTGGTAGTGCTAATGGTGTAGCTATGACGGCTAATAAGTATCAAAAAGTAAGAGCAGGAGTGTGTTGGACAAATGAAATTACAGAACTTACACGTCAACACAACAATGCAAATATTATTTGTATTCCTGCACGTTTTACATCAATTCCACAAGCTCTTAAGATGGTAGATGTGTTTTTAAATACTGACTTTGAAGGCGGTCGTCATCAAAATAGAGTAGATAAAATTTCATTATCATGTTAAATGGGTCATTCGCACTCGCATAATCACTCTCATCATCACGATCTTAACGGTCGTAACCTTTTTATCTCAATACTTCTTAATATAATTATAACCGCAGCACAGGTTATAGGTGGTTTAGTATCTGGTAGTTTAGCGCTTTTAAGTGATGCACTTCATAATTTTAGTGATGTAATGTCATTAATTATTAGCCTTGTTGCTAATAAATTAGTAAAACAAAAAGCATCTTTAAAACGCACCTTTGGTTATAAACGAGCAGAAATTTTAGCAGCTTTTATTAACGCAGCTTCATTAATCCTCGTAGCTATATTTTTAGTTTTTGAAGCAATTGAACGCTTTCAGAATCCACAAGAAATTGAATCTAATTTAGTGATTTGGTTGTCGGTTATTGCAATTCTAGGGAATGGTTTTAGTGTATTATTACTTAGAGGTAATGCCGATGATAATATGAATATGAAAAGTGCTTACCTTCATCTTCTTACTGATATGATGGCGAGTGTGGCAGTCTTGATAGGTGGTTTATTAATGAAGTTTTACCAGATCTGGTGGATAGATAGCGTCTTAACTTTTGCGATTGCGGTTTATTTAATCGTAATGGGATGGAATTTACTAAAAGATTCTTTTAAGGTTTTAATGTTGTTTACACCAGAATCGACTTCTGTTAATGCTATTGTTGAAGATATTCAATCTATAGAAGTTGTAAAAAATGTGCATCATGTTCATATTTGGCAACTCAATGAAGATGAAATTCATTTAGAAGCTCATATTGATTTTAATAAAGATATTAGTTTATCAGAATTTGATTTAGTTTTAAACGCTATTGAAGAATTGGTTTATCATAAGTATGATATTAATCATATTAATATTCAACCAGAGTTTGGAAAATGTGATGCTAAAGATGTGATTGTTCAAGATTAAGAAATGTTAGAAATTAAAGAAAAATCTTTTAAAGCCTTAAATACAAAAGAATTGTATGATCTCTTACAATTACGAAGTGAAGTATTTGTAGTTGAGCAGGATTGTGTTTATCAAGATATCGATGGAAAAGATCAAAAAGCACTACATATATTAGGTTATAAACATAATAATTTAGTTGCATATACGAGACTATTTAAACCTGGTGATTATTTTGAAGAAGCCAGTATTGGCAGGGTAATAGTAAAAGCTAATCAACGCCAACATAAATATGGTTATGATATTATGAAGGCTTCTATAAAAACTATTAAAGACTCTTATAATCAAACAGTGATTAGGATTTCTGCACAAACCTATTTAAAGCGCTTTTATAATAATTTAGAATTTAAAGAAGTAGGGGAGGAGTACCTTGAAGATGGTATTCCGCATATTAATATGATAAGAAGTTAATTTTTTTTCTTAATCACTCTTGTCACAACTATTTCAACACGCCTATCAAATTCTGGTTCGCCTCCTAATGGAAATTTACGACGTTGACCAACAAATTTCATGCGATAACGTTTTACACCTTTGTCTGCAAGATAATCGTAAACCGTTTTAGCACGAGCTAAAGAGAGGTTACGTTTTTTAGTTTTTCGATCTATTGCGTCTCTTGAGCCATGAGTACAACAAACATGTCCTTCAATATTAAAATAGATATCTGTGCGTTCTACCAGTATCTTAGCAATCTCATCTAATTTAGATTTAGATTCTTTTGTGAGGTAACTATACCCGGTTCTAAAAAGAATATTTTCTAATTGTATTTTATCACCTTCTTTTAAATCTCCTTTTAATAATTCTTCAGTAGTTTCTTTTTTAGGTTGTTCTACTTTCTCCCTTGGTGGATCATAAGGTTGAACGATAATTTCTACTTTACGATTTAATCCTCGGATTTTGTACAAATCGTTATCATTAACAACATTGAGTAATATCTCACCCTTACCATCTACATTAGTGATAACAGATTCATCAAATTCATTATTTGAGAATACTTCTTTTATGGCATCTGCACGCTGCTGCGAAAGAATCATATTATAAGAATCGCTACCTCTATCATCGCAAAATCCATAAATTGAAATTTTTTGAATATCTAGGTTCTCTATTTCAGAGAGGAATAGTAAAAGACGGCTTTCTTCAGTCTCAGGAATTTCGTACTGATCAGTTAAAAAGTAGACCTGATGCTTTAACTCTTTTTGAGCAAAAGTTAGCTGAATAGATAAACATATAAAAACGACTAGGGCCTTCATTTTTTATAGAATTTTCTTACGTATCGAAAAATTCTCTACAGTTAAATATATAATTTTTTGTTAAATACCTGTATAAAATACCGTATAAACTATGCTATTTACCTTAAAATACTAGCATATTCTTTAGGATTATTTAGTATAGAAACGGCTTTTGTAATCTCTGTATTGTTTGCCGTGTAATATTCATATAATCCTTCACTGTAGAAATAACATTTAATAATTTCGTCTGTGAGGAGGGATTTTAATTGTGCTCTATTTGCGTCAATGGTATTAGCCTTATAAGTTTGAAGTGCATTTTTAAGATCATTCATTTCTGAGTTAATAACACCATTAAGTTCTTCTTCCTCAGCAATTAAAATAGCATCTTCTAAGGCTTTTTCTGTTTTGGTTTCAAAATTAAAATTAGTTGACTTTAAAAACGACTTAAAATTATTAAAGGCAGAGTCAGATAGTTTAAAACTACTTAAATCATCAATATTATTTCTGTAGTAATAGTTAGTAGCAAAATTAAAAACTAAGTTTTCGTTTAGAATAGCCTTAGTGATAGGAGTTTCTTTAGACAGTTCAATTTCAACGTCAGGTTGTACGCCACCACCATCAAAAACAGGTCTTCCATTTCGGGTTTTAAACTCGTTATAATTTTCTTTTTTAACACGTTTAGCTTTTCCATTTTCATCGCGATTCCAATAGTCTAAGGCTTGTATGCAGCGACCAGAAGGAGTATAGTATCTAGAAATGGTAATTTTCATTTGTGTGCCATAAGTCAAAGGCTTAGGACGCTGAACCAATCCTTTACCGAAACTACGTGCACCAAGAACCACAGCTCTATCCATATCTTGTAAAGCACCAGAAACGATTTCACTTGCTGAAGCACTACGACCATCAATTAATACAACTAAAGGAATTTGTGTGTCAATGGCGTCGCGCTTAGTGTAGTAAGTCTTATTGTATTTTTTAACCTTAGATTTTGTAGTTACTACCAATTGATTTTTTGGTACAAAAATATTGGTAACATTCACCGCTTCATTTAGCAATCCACCAGGATTTCCACGAAGATCTAAAATAAGTTGTGTTGCTCCTTGATTTTTTAAAGCCCTCAGTGCTCCAAGCGTCTCTTCTGAGGCCTTTTCATTAAATTTCTTCAAAACGATATATCCTGTTTTATCATCTATCATTGAATAGTGAGGTACTGCTTTTATTTCGAGAGATTCTCTAATAATCTTAGCACTGTTGGTTTTACCTTGTCGCTTGTAAGTTATAGTCACTTCTGTACCTGCTGCTCCTTGAAGTAAATTAGCGGCATCATCTTTAAAATCTGCTACAGTAACATTATCTACTTTTATAATTTCATCACCAGCCTTTAGCCCAGCTTTATCTGCCGCATAATTCTTATAAGGTTCAACGATGACTAATTTGTCTTTTAAAGTCAAAACTCTAGCGCCTATACCTGTGTAGTCTCCAGCATTATTAATTCGCGATGCCTCAACATCTTGTTCATTGTAAAATTGAGTATAAGGGTCCAGATCATCTAACATGCTTTTAATCGCAGTGTCCATTAAATCACCAGGATTAGTATCATCCACATAATTCATATTTAGTTCTTTGAATAATGTGGTGAAAATTTCTATTTGCTTAGCGATTTCAAAGAAATCGGTTTTGAAAGCCGTTGTGCTTATAAATAAAGTTAGCGCTATTACAGGTACTAATAGTTTTTTATGTAGGATCTTTTTCATGATTTGAAGTTTTATCTAAGAATCTCTCAAGCAATAATTTCATCTTAGTGTTGAGTTCTTCAAAAGTTGTTCCATCTTTGCTAAGGTATAAAATCATAAACGCATAAGATGTTGTACTATTGTTAAAAAACAAAGGTTTATTTAACCTGTAAGCCTCTCTAAGTAAACGTTTTATACGATTTCTAGCCACGGCAGTTTTATGTAGACGCTTACTAACAGACACACTAGTTTTTATGATGCTATTATCTTCATATTTGGTTTTAAGATACACCAACTTCAGCGGATAAACAGAAACAGATTTACCTTCAGTAAAGAGTTGATTAATCACCTTTTTACTTTTTAGCTTGTCTTTTTTTGTGTATTTAAATCGCATTGCTCATAATAGCCTTAAAGCAAAAATAAAAAAGCCACAGAATAAACTGCGGCTTTTAACTTTTTTAAGAACCAATTATTCTGGTTTAGGATAGGTATTATTATCGCGATTTACATCCGCCATCAATTCAGAGCTATCTATCTTAATAGACGCAATGTCATTTTTAGTTTTAAATGTATACGTTGGAATTGCCCAAGCCCAATCGTTTAAAACTGTAGCTGAGGTTGGCTTTTCTCCGCGCATCATTTGAAGTGGAATATAAAAGTCTTCACTGCTACCATCTGTATAGGTTACACTTAAATCAATAGGCATTGGCATTAATCCAATACGTTCTAAAGTAATTGATTTTCCTTCAACAGATTTTACTCCGTAGTCTATTTTATTGGTGGTTTGACCAAAATCAATCATATACCAATCGAGTTCTAAATCCGTTATGCGTTCGGCTGTTCTAACAAAATCCATTGGTTTAGGATGCTTAAATGAAAAATCCTTAAAATACTTTTTAATAGTTTTATCAAGGTTGTCTTTACCAATAATGTACCCTAATTGCGCAATAAAAACAGCTCCTTTACTATAAGCAGAAATACTATATGATTGATTATAGGCGTAACGATCTGCGTGGGTTGTTAGTGGTTGTTCGTATTGAGAATTGGCCAATGCTAAATAGCCTCTGTAGGAGCCATAGTGTGGATTATCATTTTTAGTTTCAGAAAGAGCACTAACAGCTAAGTTTGAAATATAGCTAGTAAATCCTTCGTCCATCCACTCATGTTTAGACTCATTAGTTGCCAACAAAAACTGAAACCACGTATGCGCCATTTCGTGAGCAGTAACACCGAGTAAGCTACCGTATTTTCTTTTTCCGGTTATAAGCGTACACATAGCATATTCCATTCCACCATCACCACCTTGTATAACTGAATATTGTTGGTAAGGATATTGTCCAACATTTTGACTAAAAAACGCCATCAGCTTTGCTGTGTCTAATTGTAATTTTTTCCAATTTTCAAGATATTCTGGATCTAGATCATTTTTGTAATAAAAATTCAGAGTTGGTCCATTTGGCATGTTTAATGTGTCATGAATAAAATCTGGATCTGCAGCCCACGTAAAATCATGAACATTTGGCGCTTTATAGTGTAATGTCTTTTTACCAGACTTAACTTTTGGTTTACCTTGCAGATAGCCAGTTCCTCCAACAACATAGTCCTTATCTATAGTGAGTTTAACATCAAAATCTCCCCAAACACCATGAAACTCTCTAGCGATATATGGGTCCGCATGCCAACCTTCATCATCATATTCTGCTAATTTTGGATACCACTGCGTCATAGAAAGCGCTACACCTTCTTTATTATTTCTTCCAGAACGGCGAATTTGAATAGGAACTTGAGCATCAAAGTCCATTTCAAATGTCACTTTTTCACCAGGTTGAATAGGTTTTTCTAATTGCACTTCTAAAACTGTTCCAACTGTTTCATGTTCAACAGGTTTACCATTTTGCTTTAGTGAATTAACCTTTATATAACCAATTTCGTTAGGCTTAAGTTTGCTAATACGGTCTCCCACTCTAGAGTCTGGATCTTGAATCGTTCGAGAACGCACATCCATTTCACTTCCTGGTTGAAAGGCATTGAAATATAGGTGGTAGTATACACGATTCAAAACATCAGGAGAATTATTAGTGTAAATAAGTTTTTGCTTTCCTTGATATTGGAAATTATCCACATCCATATCAATTTCCATTTGATAATTAACATGTTGTTGCCAATATCCATTTAAAGTGTTGATTTTTTCATTTTTATCAGCAACAGGTTTCTCTGTAGCATTACAAGACACAAACATTGCAACGTAAATGATGCTAAATAGAAGGTTTTTCATTTTGTAAAGGTTTTACAGACTATTTATTTAATTTTTGATGCCATAATTAAGGCATTGTATGCATTTGCAATTTTACCAGATTTAGATAAATCAGCGAACGGTTTAACGTTTGACGCGTCTCCGCCAACAACAACTTTAGTGGTTAATGGAAGGCCGGAATCAATTATAACTTGCTTTACTTGTGCCGCGGAAAGATTAGGATATTGTGAGCGTAAAAGCGCAGCAATACCAGCAATACCAGGGGCTGCCATAGAAGTTCCTCCTTTGAAATCATATTCATTCTCAGGTAGAGTAGAATAAATTTCAGATCCTGGGGCAAAAATATCAACATTCTTTTTTCCATAATTTGAGAAGCCAGAAACCATTTTAGAACCATATTTCTGAGTCAGTGACCCAACTCTAATGTAAGAGTTGGAAATCTCTACAAAATTTACATTGTCATCCGGAAAATTAGGTTCAACATCAACATTGTTACTATCATTTCCAGCAGCATGTACAAAAACAACATCATTGTCTGAAGCATATTTAATAGCATCTCTTACCCACTGAGAATCAGGTGAAAATGATTTTCCGAAACTACCATTAATAACCTTGGCTCCGTTATCAACAGCATAACGTATAGCTAATGCCACATCTTTATCGTATTCATCACCATTTGGTACAACCCTAAGCGCCATTATTTCTGCATTATTAGTAATGCCATTTGCACCTTTACCATTATTACGTTCAGCAGCAATAATTCCTGCAACATGTGTACCGTGAGACTCAGACTTTTTAACATGCTTTACATTACCATTACCATATCCAACATCAGATAAATCATTGATATCATCATTAGTTGTTCGTCCCTTATAATCTATATTGAGATTATAATTGAGGCGCTCATTGACTTGTTCTTGAATATTTTTTAGTTCTTTTTTAGCTTTTTGCATAGACAAACCGTTGGACTTAATATTTTTAGAGATTTGTATAGCTTGTTGAATATCTTGTGCTTCAGAAGAAATATTATTAATGTCTTCCATTGTATAATCTTCTTTTTTAAGGTGTTTGCTCAATAGTTCATGGGCATTATTGACTGCTTGCGCTATTTGATCATATTGGGTTTTGCGTGCACTCCAAGTCTGATATTCATCTTCATGTAATTTTTTAGCCTCAGCATATCTTGGGTTTAAAGTATCTTTCTTTGCTAGAATTCTTACATACTCAAGTTGCTCATTATAGGCGTCACCTAGGAAATTCCAACCATGAATATCATCAACATAGCCATTATTATCATCATCTTTCCCATTATTTGGGGTTTCGTTTTTGTTAGTCCAGATAACATCGTCTAAATCTTCATGATCAATATCTATCCCAGAATCAATAACGGCGACAATAACTTTTTGCCCCTTTTTATCTTTGATAATTTCATCATATGCTCTATCAACAGCCATACCAGGAATTGTGTCCCTTTCTAAATCTAAATGACCCCAATTTTTTTTCTCTACCTCTGTTAATTCTGTGACCTTTAAAGGAGAGGAGTCAATATTTTCAATGGGTGTTGTTAAAACACCAGCTGTTGATCCACAGCCAAAAAGGAGTATGGTGGATAAAGCGTAAAAACCGATTGCTTTGTTTTTTAATGTCATATTAATAAATTATAGTTTTAATTGAATATTTGTTTACAGGTGAATACTTCATTGAGTCTCACACCCTTTTCTGTATGTTTAACTGTGATAATTTCATTATGAGCATCGTGTTCTAAGAACAGGAAATAACTAAGGTCTGCTGCCATGTTTAGAAATAATTCTTTTTCGTCTAAAGTTAATAGCGGCCTAGTGTCATAACCCATAACAAATGGTAGGGGTAGATGACCAGCTGTTGGCAATAAATCTGCCATAAAACATATGGTTTTCCCCTTGTATTTAATCATAGGAATCATCTGTTTGTCTGTGTGGCCATTAGCATAGAATATATCAAAACCAAGTTCTGAGTTCTTTAAGATATTATCTGTAGGTAATGCGGTGAATTTTAAACACCCGCTGTCTTTTATGGGAAGGATATTTTCTTTTAAAAATGATGCTTTTTCTCTTCTATTTGGTTCTGTAGCCCATTTCCAGTGATCTTTGTTACTCCAAAAATGTGCATTTTTAAAAGCGGGCTCATAACCTGTTCTGTCCGCATTCCACTGAATACTACCTCCACAATGATCAAAATGCAAATGTGTCATAAACACATCAGTGATATCATCTCTATGAAAGCCATATTTCTTTAGAGACGAATCAAGCGTATCATTTCCCCACAGAAAATAATAACCATAAAATTTATCACTTTGTTTATTCCCCATTCCGGTGTCTACCAATATTAATCGATTACCATCTTCAATTAACAAACAACGTGCCGCAATATCAATCATGTTGTTTTGATCTGCTGGATTGGTCTTTTCCCATAAAGATTTAGGAACAACTCCAAACATGGCTCCGCCATCAAGTTTAAAATTTCCTGCGTTAATAGGATATAAATGCATAGATACGCAATTTACCAAAATACGCTGTAATTTGTAATAATCTTTACGTTTTATTAGGATTTTAAGGGTTGTAAAAAAAAAGCTATTTTCGAAAGGAATTAAAAAACACAATCATGGTAGAACTGGCCGGTATAATCATTCTAGGTATTTTAGCCCAATGGGTTGCTTGGAAATTTAAAATCCCAGCAATTTTACCTTTAATTTTAATTGGTCTATTGGTGGGACCAATCGCTGCAGAATTTATAAATGATGACGGCTCTAAATGGATTGAGCCAATTTGGAATGGTAAAAAAGGGTTGTTTCCAGGTGAAGGCTTATTTTATTTTGTGTCTCTAGCTATTAGTATCATTTTATTTGAAGGCGGGCTCACTTTAAAACGGAGCGAAATTAGAACGGTAGGTCCTGTAATTACCAAACTAATAACAGTTGGTGCGGCAGTTACCTTTTTTGGTGCAGCAGTTTTAGCGCATTATTTATTTGACTTAAGTTGGGATTTATGTTTTTTGTTTTCTGGTTTAATCATTGTAACAGGGCCAACGGTGATTACCCCAATATTGAGGAATATTCCCTTAAAACGCGATGTTTCAACAGTTTTAAAGTGGGAAGGTATTTTAATTGATCCCATAGGTGCTTTAGTTGCGGTATTGGTGTTTGAGTTTATTTTCGTTGGTGGTGAAGTTGGATTTACAAAAACCGCGTTAATCGAGTTTGGAAAAATCGTGTTATTTGGTACAACATTCGGTTTCACTTTTGCCCACGCACTGGTATTCGCAATTAATAAAAAATTTATCCCGCACTATTTACTTAATGTAGTATCCCTATCTGTAGTTCTTTTAGTATTTATTGAATCTGAAATATTTGCTCATGAATCTGGTTTATTGGCTGTGGTCGTTATGGGTATGGTTATTGGAAATAGCAAACTAGACAACATTAAGGAGCTATTATATTTTAAAGAGTCTTTAAGCGTATTACTTATCTCAATACTTTTCATTTTACTTTCTGCTAATATTAATTATGATGATTTAATGCTGCTTTATCGATGGGAAACTTTAGCTCTATTTTTAACAGTAGTATTTGTGATTAGGCCTTTGGCTGTTTTTGTTAGCGCACACGGATCAAAACTTAAGACTAATGAAAAGATATTTATTAGTTGGGTAGGTCCTCGAGGTATTGTAGCTGCAGGTATTGCTTCGCTCTTTGGTAGTAAGTTAAGCGCCGAACACGTAGTTGGAGCAGAGTACATCACGCCTTTGGTGTTTATGATTGTACTAGGGACAGTATTATTAAATGCAACGACAGCACGATTATTTGCTAAAGCTTCTGGCGTTTTCCTAACCAAATCAGAAGGCATATTAATCATAGGAGCTTCTAAAGTATCTCGACTTATTGCTCAATATTTGATTGATAATGGGAGGCATGTAGTACTTGTGGATAGCAATCAAAACAATGTTAATGAAGCTGAGAAATTAGGGATAGAGGCCCATACAGAAAACATATACTCTGACACACTAAAGGATAACGTAGAGTTTAATGATATAGGGTATTTACTAGCGCTTACAGGTAATGCCGATATTAATAAATATGCGGTTGAGAAATTTGGAGCTCAATTTGGAGAGCACGGCTCTTTTAGACTAGCCTCCAAGACAGAATTAGAGAATGGATCTATTTCTCCTGAAGATGGTGTTTTTACCTTATCTGACGACTTTAATAATCTTATTCAGGTGACAGAAAACTATCCAACAATACACGAGCTTCCTGTTAAAGATTTAGCCTCTTATCAAAACGCTTTAGATACTATTAAAACAGATAAAGATCAAATCCCATTGTTCTTAAAAACAAGCAAAGATTATATCCATGTAATTCCATCTTTAGATGAGGATTTGGAAAAGGAAATAGATGCTAAAAGTAAATTAGTTTATCTAGGAAAAAGAACAACTTAATCGTTTAGCTTTAGTACCGCCATAAACGCTTGCTGTGGAATTTCTACATTTCCAACTTGGCGCATACGTTTTTTACCTTTTTTCTGCTTTTCGAGAAGTTTTCGTTTACGTGATATATCACCACCATAACATTTAGCTGTTACATCCTTTCTAAGTGCTTTAATGGTCTCTCTGGCAATAATTTTTGCCCCAATTGCGGCCTGTACAGGAATATCAAATTGTTGTCTTGGTATAAGCTCTTTCAGCTTTTCAGTCATTTTTTTCCCGATAGTATAAGCATTATCAGCGTGTACCAAAGCAGAAAGGGCATCAACGGTCTGAGCATTTAATAAGATATCTACACGTACCAATTTAGAAGCACGCATTCCTATTGGCGCATAATCAAAAGAAGCATAACCTTTAGAAACGGTTTTTAGGCGGTCATAAAAGTCAAACACAATCTCTGCCAAAGGCATATCAAAACTAAGCTCAACACGCTCAGTTGTAAGGTAGGTTTGGTTGGTAATTTGACCGCGTTTCTCAATACATAGGCTCATTACAGGGCCAACAAAATCTGACTTTGTAATTATTGTTGCCTTAATATATGGTTCTTCAACACGATTAAGTGTAGAAGGCTCAGGCATATCAGATGGATTGTTAACAATGACAATATCATCAGGGTTTTTATTGGTAAACGCATGGTAACTTACGTTTGGTACGGTAGTGATAACCGTCATATCAAACTCACGCTCTAAACGCTCCTGAATTATCTCCAAATGTAACATTCCTAAGAAACCACAACGAAAACCAAACCCTAAGGCTGCTGAGCTCTCGGGAGCAAAAACCAAAGACGCATCGTTAAGCTGCAGTTTTTCCATTGACGCTCTGAGTTCTTCATAATCTTCAGTATCAACGGGATAAATACCTGCAAATACCATAGGTTTTACATCCTCAAAGCCTTCAATAGCATTAGTTGTAGGAGTTTTAGCATCAGTAATAGTATCACCGACTTTTACTTCACGAGCGTCTTTAATACCAGTAATTAAATAGCCTACATCACCAGCTTTTATTTCATTTTTTTTAACCTGATTCAATTTTAACGTTCCAACTTCATCGGCGAAATAATCCTTATTTGTTGCAATAAATTTTATTTGCTGCCCTTTTCTTATTGAGCCATTAATAACTCTAAAGTAGGTTTCAACACCTCTAAAAGGATTGTAAACAGAATCGAAAATTAAAGCCTGTAATGGTTCACTTGGGTTACCTTCAGGCGCAGGAATACGTTCTATAATCGCAGATAAAATATCTTCTACTCCAAGCCCTGTCTTACCACTGGCAGGAATTACTTCTTCGGGATCACAGCCTAATAAATCAACAATATCATCTGTAACCTCCTCAGGATTAGCACTAGGTAAATCAATTTTATTTAGCACAGGAATAATCTCGAGATCATTTTCAAGAGCTAAATATAAATTGGATATTGTTTGCGCTTGAATACTCTGTGCAGCATCTACGATAAGGAGCGCTCCTTCACAAGCTGCGATAGAACGCGATACTTCATAAGAAAAATCAACATGACCAGGAGTATCAATAAGATTAAGAATATACTCTTCGCCCTTATAGGTATACTCCATTTGAATAGCGTGAGATTTTATGGTGATACCTCGTTCACGCTCTAAGTCCATATTATCCAAAAGCTGATCTTGTTTCTCTCTATCAGTCACTGATCCTGTAAAATCTAATAAGCGATCGGCAAGTGTACTTTTTCCGTGATCAATATGTGCAATAATGCAGAAATTGCGAATGTTCTTCATTTCTCTTTTTCTAAGGGCAACATTTAAGAGTGCAAATATAACTCATTTCTTAAGTTTTATAGTATCTAAACAGATTTTTAAACCTCCACAAACTGCGGAAAAACCATATTATAAAGTAAAAAACTATCTTTATATTGCGACTCAAACCTAATTAATGATTGCTCACTGTCGATCTTTTTTAAGTGCAATTTTTATTGCGCTAACGCTAACATTATTTGCACAAGACTATTCAATTTCAGGAAAAATTGTGGATTCAAATGGTGCACCTATTGAGTTAGTTAATATTATTATTGAGGAGGGCACCCAACCCGAGAGTTCTTTTTTTACCTTTGTTAAAGGTACAGCAACCAACCAAGACGGAAGCTTTAGAGTTGACGGTTTGAAGGCCTCTACCTATAAATTAACAGCTAGTTTTATTGGTTATGAAGATTTTTCTCATATTGTTAAATTACGAGGTGAAGTAGATTTAAAAACCATTGTCCTTCAGGCAACATCAGAGAATCTTGACGAAGTTACTATTGTTGCAGAAAAACCTACCATCGACAGAAAACCAGATCGTTTAATATTTAACGTCGAGAATACTGCTCTTATTGAAGGGTCTACTTTAGGTGTTTTAAAAAGTACACCAGGAGTAATAGTAAGCGAGGGCTCAATAAATATTAAAAGTGCTCCTGCTTCTATTTACATTAATAATCGTAAAGTGCAATTAACCTCAGAAGAGCTCATTCAATTATTAGAAAGTGCTCCTGCTAATAGTATTAAATCTGTTGAGGTTATAACTAATCCGCCAGCAAGTTATGATGCAGATAGTGGTTCGGTTATCAATATAATTATGAGTAAAAACCTAGTAACAGGATATCGAGGAAATATTGCCACTAATTTTACACAAGGAGTGTTTCCTAGGTATAATGCAGGAACGAGTCATTATTTTAAGAACAATAAAGTCAATTTAAATGTAAACTACAGTTATACTAACCAAAAGATTAATAGAGATCAGGATGATACGGTTAACTTTTTGGAAAACATAAACCCCAACCCTAATGAAGAGCCTATCTATGAAATAGATGAAATCTGGAAATCCAGAACTAATAGAAACACATGGTCCGAGACACACAACCTTAACCTCAATTTTGATTATTATATAAATGATAATAATACAATAAGCCTAACGAGTACTGGCTTGTATATGCCTTATTTTAAGTATAAAATAAAAAATATTACGAACGTTTTTGACGATGACAATGACTTTATTAGAAACTTTACAGCAGATAATCTATCAAGAGACAATAAATTAAATATTGGTACAGATCTCATATACCGACATACCTTTCAAAATGATGCAAGTTTAGTTATTAATGGGCACTTTACCATTTATGATTATGAACGCGACCAACGCGTTTTTCAAGATGAACAGATTGGAGATGATTCGGAGTTTAACACTTTAGCCAATCAAGACACTCAAATTATTACTGGTAAAGCAGATTATAATCTTCCAATAGATGAAAGCTCAAGTTTTGACGCTGGCGTAAAGGTTTCTAACGTAAAAACAGATAGTGATATTTCTAGAGTTGATATTATAAATGGCCAGGAGTTTCCGAATACACAAAACAGTGATGCCTTTAAGTATAATGAAAATGTTTTTGCAGCTTACGTGAATTACGCTAAGTCTTGGAATAGATGGGATTTAAATATTGGTTTAAGAACAGAACAAACTAATATAGAGGGCAGGTCTTTATCTTTAACAGAATCTAACACTCAGAACTACCTTAATTGGTTTCCTAATACGAGCATATCTTACAATATAGCGGATGATATAAGTATTTATTCAAATTATAAGCGAAGTATAACAAGACCTAGTTATTCAGACCTCAACCCATTTACATTTTTCTTAAATGAGAATACTGTGGTTCTTGGAAATCCGGATTTGGTACCGATTTATAAGGATCATTTCGATGTTGGAATTAATTTTTTAAAACACTTTACTGTTTCTGCATATTATGATAATTTTGATGGGGACATTGTTGAACTCCCTAGGCAGAATAACCAGACTAATATCATTGCTTACACCCCAATTAATTTAGATAAGAAAGTGGAATATGGTTTTGATTTTGAATTTACCTATTCTCCTACAAATGATTGGTTCTTATATTTTGTGACCTCATTTTACAATATTGAAGAAGAATCCAATTTTGGTGAGGGATTCGTAAAACAGGATCAATGGTCTAATTATAGTTTTCTTCAAAACTCGCTGTCGCTTTTAGAGGATAAAAGTCTTAATATTAATTTCACTATGATTTGGGCCGGAAAGAACCTTCAACAGTTTCAAACTATTGAAGATAGGTTAGCCTCTGAATTAAGCATTTCTAAATCCATTTTTAATAAAAAGGGAATGATATCACTTTCTGTAGATGATATATTTAATTTCCAGGATTTTGATTCTTCGATTAACTATTTAAATCAATCAAGTAGAGGTTTTGTTGATGTCGACAACAGATTTGTTAGATTGGGTTTCCGGTATAATTTTGGAAATACCAAGTTAAACACCAATGAACGCGCAACAAGCGAGGAAGGAAGAGAGCGTCTAGAAGATTTAAACTAATCCTGCCATTCAGCAATAAATAAGTTGGTATCTTAATTATTCAATCTCAGAATAACGCTAGTCGCGCCATTCAGTAATAAACAAGTTGGAATCACCACCACCATTATTGCGATTAGATGAGAGGGCCAAATACGTTCTATTAAAATCAACCAAATATAGATTAAATTTAAAACCACTGCTTGTTTTAAAGTTTGATGAAAGCATATTCTCCTTATTAGTAGGGTGAAAGAGTGGCTTCCAATTGGGATTACCAAGTTCCGTAAACTACTTTAGTTCAAATTCATCAGTGTTTCAGTTGCATAGTTATATTTCTGTTAGTTCCATTGACCCTTCTGCCAAATGCTCTCTGTATTCTTTTATGTCCTGCTGGATTTATGAAGGAGAAGAATTACACTCAAAAAGAAGGCGCCATCATTATAACTAAGTTCGTTGGTAATTTGTTTTACATTACTCTTATTAATGTTTATATGTATTTGTAAATCACTAATTTGTATTAAAACAGAAATAATTTTATATCCTTTTGGTCATACTGTAGTTTTGGTATCACAGCCCACTTCATTAGTTAATTGCTTAACAACAGTACTCTAGATTAGCCAAAAAACATCATAGCGATTACGTATTGACTAGAGGTATTTGCCGTTTATACGCAAAGGAGTTTCAGGACATTTGTCTTGTTCAAGAGTTTAGGCTTAAGTTTAGAACAGACCCACACAAAGAAGTTGATTTTACAACAAATGCAGAAAGCAGCATTATGGGTTGAAATGTGGTGTGTTTATAGACAACAATAATCGACTTTTTTTATCTTTATCTAGAGAAGAAATGGGTTTGTGAGGGTCGAATTTTTAAGAATTCGAATGTAGATACTGATGCCATAAACTTTATGATAAAAGGGATAAATTGGTAAGAACTGTCATCCGAGGAGAAGCTATCATTAAAACTGAAATAGATTTTTAAGTCAATAGTCTACATGATTATTGAGAAGTAAATTTTAATTGTACATTTAGACCCTAATCAAATCAATCTATAACATGAAAAAATCACTAGCACTTATGTGCTTATTTAGCCTACTTACTGCTTTTACATGTGAAAACGAGTCGCTAGATGACAATATAGACACCAGTTCAAATACTAACAATAATGATTTGATGGGTAGTTGGAATTTATTAGAATTAGAAGCGTCAGTTAGTAGCTCAATAAGTTTTCAAGGACAAGAACTTTCTTCCGAAGTGTATATTTTAAGTACAGATGTTGCCTACGTATTGAGCTTTACTCAAAGTAATTTTAGCACAGAAGGAGGTTATAGTTATACTGCAGATATTGTTGCAAATGGAATGGAATTCCCGGGCGAGTCTTATACCATTGACAATGTAATGGGTTCAGGGGCTTATTCTACTAACGGTAATGAGATGACTATTGATGGTTCTTTCTTCGAATTTTCATTTGAAGATATGGATTTTTCTCAATTGCAAGGGGAGCAAACCCTAAACTTTCAAATTTCAGAAGACGGTCAAATGTTAACATTTTTTCAAGATGAAACGACTACAGAGACTGATGTAGCTACAGGATCAACAACAACAAGTGTTATTTCTTCTACATCAAGCTGGTCTAGAGAATAAGTATGAAACTTTCTTCCACTTCAATTATCATTAAAATTCATTTATTTATTTCGGTGATTATTGTTGTGCCTATTTCATTGATTTATGGATTCGATTTAGGGGATTTTTTAAAACTCCAACCTAATTCCATTGATGAATATAACTTTTATAAAGCCATTTCTGGCTTGTATTTAGGGTTCTCGGCATTATGGTTAATAGCACTATTTAAAAACAGCTATTTAAGCACTGCCTTACTAAGCAATTGTATTTTTATGTTTGGCCTTGCTGGAGGAAGAATTATGAGCATTGTATTTGATGGCAACCCTTCTAACGCTTATCTATATGGAACCATCGGCGAAGGTATCTTAGGTTTTTACGGGCTCTGGGTTTTAAATAGTAAATACATTAAAAATCTGTAATTTTGCTTCAAATTTTGTCGACTTGGTTAAAATTGGAGATATAGAATTAGGTGAATTTCCGTTGCTTTTGGCGCCGATGGAGGATGTAAGTGATCCACCATTTAGAGCGTTATGTAAAGAGCAAGGGGCAGATGTAGTCTATACAGAATTTGTCTCTAGCGAGGGGCTAATCCGTAATGCTGCTAAAAGTGTCATGAAGCTTGATATTTACGAAAAAGAGCGTCCAGTTGGGATTCAGATTTTTGGTGCCAATATGGAAAGTATGCTTCAGACCATTGATATTGTTGAAAAATCTAAGCCAGATATTATCGATATCAATTTTGGTTGTCCTGTAAAAAAGGTAGTGTCTAAGGGCGCAGGTGCTGGTATTTTAAAAGATGTGTGTCTTATGGAAAAGCTTACTGCCGAAATGGTAAAACGCACCAATCTACCAGTTACTGTAAAGACACGCTTAGGATGGGACCATGATTCTATTAAGATTGTTGAGGTGGCAGAACGACTTCAAGATGTTGGTATAAAATCTATTGCTATTCACGGCAGAACGAGAGCCCAAATGTATAAAGGCAATGCAGATTGGAAGCCTATTGCCGCGGTTAAGAATAATCCTAGAATGCAAATTCCTGTATTTGGTAATGGCGATGTTAATACTCCAGAACGTGCCGTAGAAATGCGTGACGATTATGGTTTAGATGGCGCTATGATTGGAAGAGCAACGATTGGAAACCCTTGGTTTTTTAAGCAAGTAAAACATTTCTTTAAAACAGGTGAGCACTTACCGCCTATATCTATGCCTGAGCGTGTTGAAGCGGCAAGGCGGCACTTACAGATGTCTATAGATTGGAAAGGGGAAAAGTTAGGCGTTTTTGAAACGAGACGACATTACACGAATTATTTTAAGGGAATTCCAAACTTTAAAGAATATCGGATGAAAATGGTCACTAGTGATGATTCTAAAGATGTTTTTGAAACCTTTAACGAGGTCTTGGAAAAGTTTGCAGATTATCAGTTTGTTTAAGATTGTATCAAGCTTTTTGTTATGCGTTGCGAAGCAAGCCTAGATGCAACCACTCCCAAAACAATTATTGTCACTAAAACGATAATTACGTTAATAATATTTAAGCGTACAGGGTACGGTAAGTCTGGAGTTAACATTATTAAACTAAATTGTTGCTGCAAAAAAACTACGATAAGACCAACACCAACACCAATTATACCGCTGATTGTTGTTAATAGGCTTCCTTGAAAAAAGAAAATGGACTTAATATTTTTTGGTTCTGCTCCAAGATTATATAGCGTATTGAGTGATTTTTTCTTATCTAAAATCATCATTATAATTGCCCCGACTACATTAAATAAAGCAATAATGATAACCAATGTAAAAATAAGGTAGACAGCAAGGTTTTCTGTATTTAACATTTTAAACAACGCATCATTTAATTGCCCTCTGTTTTTTATGATTACTTTGTTGTTAAAGACCGAATTAATCTCTTCCCGAATATCATCTTCATTTGCACTAGGATTTAGCTTTAATTCTATAGCGCTAATTTGATTTTCGTTGTAGTTTAATAATCGTCTAGCTAGACCGATATCAGAAAAAACAAATTCAGAATTTAGCTCTTCATTAATATCAAATAAGCCCACGTTGTTTACATAAGTGGAATTATACAAACTCTTAATTGCACTCGCCTGCCCAACCCCTGGTTTTGGCACATAAAGCGCTAGAGCTTTTCTGTAATCCAGAATTCCAAAAGAAAGATTATTCGAAATTCCCCAACCTGAAACAACATCATTAGATTCTGGCGAAATCCAAGATCCAGATGTCACCATTAAGTCAACATTAGTTACATCTAAAAAGCTTGAATCAACCCCCTTTAACGTTGCTAATAGATTTTTATTTTCTGATTTAATAATAACACGTTCTTCTATAATTTCAGAAAAGAATGCAATACCTTTAATTTTATTTAATTTAAGTTTTTCATCATCTGTAAAGAGCATGGATTTTCCGTTCATGGGTAGAAGCGTTAGATCTGGATCTACGAAAGACGAGAATTGAAGACTGTAATTTTTTAATCCAGCAAAAACAGAAAGTACTATAAATAATGCGGCTGCAGCGACGATAACACCAACGGAAGCAATTCTTGTCATTATATTAATAGCGTTATTACTGCTTTTAGAAAGCAAATAGCGTTTTGCTATATATAATGAAAAATTCACCTAAGATTTTTTGCGCTTACTCAATAGATCCGGATTGTCTAAAGGATTATCCTTGCCCTTTAAAGAACGCTCAATACCATCTATATATTCTAAAGAATCATCAATAAAGAAATCTAAGTGAGGCATGCGTCTTAATTGATGACGTGTGCGCTGCGATAGTTCATGTCTTATTAAGGGGGTATTTGACTTAATACCTTCTAATAATTCATTTGCCTTATCATTAGGGAAGATGCTTAGGTAAACTTTAGCAATAGACAAATCTACGGTTACGGAAACTTTAGATACTGAAATAATAACACCTCTTAGGCCACCTTCTGAGGCAGCTCTTTGTAAAACATCTGCTACATCTTGTTGAATAATACCCGCTATTTTCTTTTGTCTATTACTTTCCATAAGACAAAAGTAGAGCATATTTAAAGATTATGGTATTTTAAATAACAAAAATCATACTTTACTATTTGTATAATTCCGTTATTTGGATAATTATTTTAATCTTAAGAATGAAAAAGATAGAACACATAGGTATTGCAGTAAAGAATCTTAATAAGTCTAACGACATTTTTAAAGCTCTGTTTGGTGAATCCCATTATAAAATTGAAGATGTTGAGAGTGAAGGTGTAAAAACATCCTTCTTTAAATGTGGACCAAACAAGATAGAGTTATTACAAGCCACCACAGAAGATAGTCCTATCGCAAAATTTATAGAGAAAAAGGGGGAGGGTATTCACCATATAGCTTTTGCGGTCGAAAATATTAAAGAAGAAATTGCGCGTCTCCAAGCCGAAGGATTTACAATGATACATAAGGTTGCTAAAAGAGGAGCTGATAATAAGCTTATTGCCTTTTTACACCCCAAATCAACAAATGGCGTATTGATCGAATTATGCCAAGACATTAGAGATTAAAATTCTTGTAGAGTTTTAAAATATATAGTAATATTGCACACTCTTCTAAAATGAAGACATTAACAAAAATCAATAGGTCCTATAACTCAGTTGGTTAGAGTATCTGACTCATAATCAGAAAGTCCCTGGTTCGAGCCCAGGTGGGACCACAACGAATTAATTGTAAAGCGTTGGCAACCATTAGATTGCCCAACGCTTTTTTATTTAGCTAAAGTATAAACTAAAACTTTTTTCGATAGCCTTATTATTATTGACATCCAAGAGATTAGCTTTTTATTAGAATTATAAATTTTATGAAGCTGTGAGATAATACTGTATTAATGGTTTTGCATTACAATATTTAGTGTCACTTTGTCTAATAAGCTTTCAAAGGTTTCCGTTTTCGGTAATTGATGATTTTATTACATTTGATTCTGTATATTTTTAAAGTAGCCCCACAGAAGTTTTAGTTGATGAAGAAATATAAAAGAGTTATTATACCAAGGCTTACAGATTTGGATCCATCAGATGTTTCGAAAATCTTTTCATTTCTGAAATCTCTTTTTGAAGTTAAATTCCTTTTGTATTTACCAATATTATCTCTAAAATGGTAAAACTTCTTAAAAGGTCTACTGATTTTATTTTAGCATTCACAAATACAATAAGCATTTAACTTTTCTTAAGTCCTACCTTATGGCCGTAAAAAGCATAGAATAGAATAATGGTGTAACATGGTAATAAAATCCAATATCCATGGGATGCTGCTTCAGCCATTGCTGATACTTCTTGAACACCAATTGCAATGAGTTGTTCCTTCCTGTTATCAACTAATGCTCCGTAAAGTGGTGGTAGTATAGCACCACCTGAAATTGCCATAATTAGTAACGCTGAAGCGGTCTTTGTAAATTTGCCAAGACCAGTTAAAGCTAATGGCCAAATTGCTGGCCAAACCAAAGCATTAGCTATACCCAATGCAGCTACAAAAAGTACAGATGTAAAACCGTTGGTAAAAAGAATACAAAAGGAAAAAATAATCCCTAACAACGCACTGGCTTTTAATGCTAATGCTTGACTCATGTATTTTGGAATTAAAAACACACCAAGGGCATATGTTCCCACCATAGCCATTAATGTAAATAATGTGAAAAATTTAGCTTGTTCTACAGGAATATCTAAAGAAATTCCATACGAAATTATAGTATCTCCAGCTATAACTTCAACTCCTACATAAACAAATAGAGCCAAAACACCTAACCATAAATGAGGGAATTGAAATATACTAGTTTTAGATTTTCCTCCACCAACTGATTCTTCTATAGGCGCTGCTTCTACATGAGGTAAAGGAGCTTTTCTTATGAGTATGCCCAATAAAAATAGAACTATAGCCATAACAATATATGGTGTCACAACACTATCTGCCAAGGTATTTAATATATTTGCCTTTTCAGCAACACCAACAACACTTAGCTTTTCTTTCATACGATCAATGCCAGACAATAAAATTGCTCCAAAAATAACCGAACCAAGACCTCCAGCTATTTTGTTAGCAATTCCCATGATGGCAATTCTCTTTGCGGCACTTTCAATAGGCCCCAATATAGTAATGTATGGATTAGATGCGGTTTGTAGCAATGTCATTCCTGCTCCTTGAATAAATATACCAACTAAAAATACCCAATAGGTTCTAGCATTAGCTGCTGGTATGAATATAAGAGCTCCTATAGCCATAATTATTAAACCTAATGACATCCCTTTTCTAAAACCTATTTTATTTATAATATAAGAGGCTGGTAATGCCATTGCAACAAATGAAATATATGAAGCTGATGCAACAAGATAAGATTGTGCATCTGTTAGTTCATTAATAGTCTTCATAAAAGGTATTAAAGCTCCATTAATCCATGTTACAAAACCAAAAATAAAAAATAAGCCAGCTATAATCGTAATTGGAACTATAGTTGAATTCTTGGGTTGGTTAGTAGATTGTTTCATTTTTCTGTTTGGGTTACTTAATCATTTTTTCCAATATTGAAAATTCGATCTTTTGTTTTTTTTAGGTAATTTCTACCTATAGGGATTTTCTTATTTGATATTTCAATGGTATTGCCTTCTAAGGCTACAATTTTATTTATAGAAATCGTATAAGATCGATGCACTCGCATAAAACTTGATTGGGGTAATTCTTCAGTAATAGCAGTAAGTGATTTGTGCACTACATAATCCCCTATAGTGGCAATAACTTTTATATAATCTTTTAAGCTTTCTATATAAAGAATATCATTAAGGTTTACTTTAACAAGTTTCTTATTGACTTTTAAAAATATATGAGGTTCTTGTTGTAATGAGGAATCACCCCCAACATTATTAAAATACACTTGTTGATATACTTTATTCATTGTTTTTAAAAACCTATTAAATGGAATAGGCTTAACTAAATAATCTAATATATTTAGTTCAAAACTCTTTACAGCATACTCTCTATATGCCGTGGTGATAACTATTAATGGCTTATTGCTAAGGTTTTCTATAAAAGAAAAGCCTGTTATCTGAGGCATATTTATATCTAAAAATATAACATCAATCTTTTCCTGTTCTAAAATAGGATAGGCTTTTAAAGGGTTATTAAAAGTGGCAACAACTTCTACATGATCAAAGTTTTTTAAATGATCTTCTATCACTCCTATAGCTAGCTGCTCATCGTCAATTATTACACATTTAATTTTCATCAGATAGGGATTTTTAAAAATAAAATATAATTGCTGTCTTCTATTTTTGATTCCATTTTATAATTATTTAAAAACAATAAATTTAACCTTCGTTTAGCATTGTTTAAACCTATTCCTTGTTTACCATCTTTATTGGCATTTGGATTAAAATTATTTTTAAGAATAAACTCTAAATATTTGTTCTCAATAACCCTAAAGCTTATATTAATAAATATATGATCATTTTCTTTTAATCCATGTTTAAAACAGTTTTCTACAAAGGAAAGGAATAGTAATGGAGGCACTTGAATATCTTCAATTTCCCCGGTAATATTCATTTCTGAATTAATGCGATCATTAAATCGCATTTTCTCAATGTCGATATAGTTATCTATATGCTTTATTTCCTGTAACAAGCTTACTTTGGGACTATTGACATCATATAAAACATATTGCATCATGTCAGATAACTTCAAAATTACTCTAGGAGCATCATCAGATTTTTTTATTGCTAATGCATATAAATTATTTAGGGTATTGAAAAAGAAATGTGGTTGTATTTGAGACTTTAAGAAATTTAACTCCGTTCTTAACTGTGTCTCTCTTAATTGCTCTGAGCGTTTCCTTTCTAGTATCCATTCAGCCGTAAGTTTAATAGCAGTAACTAACGCAACATCATATACTCCAATTAAAAAAACGACTAAAATATGATTAAAGGAGTATGCTTTTTGCGGTTTATCAGACTCTGGCCAGACATTTTCGTTTATAAATAAATAAATAAGCTCCGTTCTAACAACATAAAAAATTCCAATAGAAATAAGAAAGTAAATGATGTACTTAATATATTTTTTATTTAAAATATATTTCGGATACAAAAAGTAAATATTAACATAGATTAATATAATGCTCGTAGATACCGTAACGATATTAGATTTAAAAGAATACCAGTAATCTTCGTAATAACTTCCCCAACGTATTACGTTAAGTACAAACCAACTTCCCCAAAAAATAATATGGTATCTGATTGGGATAGTTGTGCCTATTTTACTTTTAAATATAGAAGTCGCTATTGTTTAGTGATTTATTAGTTAATAAAGGACAATTTTATGAATATATTAATTAAACTACAATTAAATTGACAATTGTTTAATTGTTAAAAATCGTTAATCGATAGTTTTACGTTGTTTGGTTGTAAACTCCTGTTGTTTATATATTTTTTTTCTGGATTATTTTACTAATAGATACTTTGGAGCAAATTAAAAGACTAAACAACTAATATTATGAAACAAAATTTAAGAACACTCTTCTTGTTTTCTTTTTTATTGTTAGCAGTACAATTTTCTTTTGCTCAAGAAAAGGAAATATCAGGTATTGTTACCTCTCAATTAGATGGTTCTCCAATACCTGGCGTAAATGTATTGGTGAAAGGGACTGCGAATGGCACACTAACAGATTCAGGTGGTAATTATTCCCTAACAGTAAATGTTGGTGATGTGCTATCATTTTCTTACTTAGGAATGAAAACACTAGAAATAACTGTTCAAGATTCAAATGTTATTAATGTTCAATTAGAAGAAGACTCTCAGCAATTAGATGCTGTTATTGTAACAGCTCTTGGTATTAAAAAATCAAGAAAATCTTTAACCTATGCCGCACAAGATGTAGACGCAGAAGAGCTAAGTAGAATTAAGCAAACGAATCCTGTTAATAGCCTTTCAGGTAAAGTTTCTGGTTTGTCAATTACTAGAAGTGCTTCTGGAGCTGGTGGTTCAGTTAAGGTAGTATTAAGAGGTAACTCTTCACTTGGCAACAACCAACCCTTATATGTAATTGATGGTATTCCATTATTAAACCCATCAGGTGGCCAGCCCTCTGATACTTTTGGTGATATAAATGGAGGTAATAGAGATGGAGGTGATGCTTTATCATTATTAAATCCAGATGATATTGAATCATTAACTGTTTTAAAAGGAGCTTCGGCTTCCGCATTGTACGGTAGTGCAGGTCTTAATGGTGTGATTTTAATTACAACAAAGCGTGGTAGATCTGGAGGTTTTAAAGTGGACTTCTCAACAAATTTAACTGTTGACACAGCTGCGTATTTCATGGATTTTAACGGAGAAACTGAAGCTAATATTGATGATTTTTATGATAGTGGATTAACCAACATTAATTCATTGACAATTTCTGGTGGAAATGAGACCGCTCAAACGTATTTTTCATATGGTAATACAAATGTTACAGGCATATTGCCAACAAATACATTGACACAACACACATTTAATGTGAGAGAAACTGCTCAATTATTTAATGATAAGCTATCAATAAGTGCAAATATTTTAGCTTCTACTCAGAAAATAAAAAACAGACCAGTATCTGGATTATATTTTAATCCTTTAGTAGGAGTCTATGGTTTCCAATCTGATACAGAAAGCTTATCTGATTATAGAGACTTTGAAGCATATGATTCTGCAAGAAATATTCAAGCACAACGTTGGTTTAGAGCCACTTCTGATATAGAGCAAAATCCATATTGGATATTGAATAGAAATGCAAGTGAAGATAACAACAAGAAGTTGGTAACTTCATTAAACTTAAAATACCAATTTAACGACTGGTTATCGCTTCAGGCAAGAGGGACTTATGACAAATCTATCTTAGACTTTGAAAAGAAAATTTATGCTACTACTGAAGCAACTTTAGCTCCAGAAAACGGAAGATACATTAATACGAATCAAGACTTTACTCAAGTTTTTGGTGATTTAATAGCTACATTAACCCCTCAGATTAATGATGATTTTACTTTAAGCGCCATTGTTGGAGCGAGTACGACAAGAAACAGAACAGAATTGTTTACTGCTGATTCTGGTACTAATGGAGGTTTACAATTTGCCAATGTATTCTCATTTCAAAATTTTGAAGGTAACCCACAAGTAACCTTCGTTCAAAATTCATATAGAACCCAAGTATATTCACTTTTTTCTAGTGCAACCATAGGATATAAGGATCAAGTTTATTTTGATGTCACAGCTAGAAACGATTGGTCTTCGACTTTACCAAAAGAAAACAACTCGTTCTTTTATCCCTCATTTGGAGTTACTGGTATCTTAAGTGAATTATTTGACTTAGGCGATGGCGTATCATTTGCCAAAATAAGAACTTCTTATGCCGAAGTAGGAAACGGATTCGGGCCTGACCTAATTGCAAGAAACAGATCTATCATTTTTGGTGGTGGTGGCATTAGTCCTACTGAGCCTATTAATCCTTTTCCTGGAACCTTACCTGAACCAGAACGTCAGCGCTCCTTTGAGATTGGAACAGAATGGCGCTTTAATAACGGTAAATATGGCTTTGAATTGGGTTATTACAGAACCAGTACAATTAACCAATATTTCACAGTTAATGTTGCGGCAGGTGCTGGTACATCTGGACAGGCAAATATAAATTCTGGTGATATATTAAATAAAGGTTTTGAAGCAACGGTTTTTGCTAATCCAATAGAAAATGATAATTTTAAATGGAGAACTACAGTAAATTTTGCTAGTAATAAAAATGAAATTTTAAAACTTATTGACTCTAGCATAGAAGGCGTTGAAACACTAGCTAATTTTCCAATTAGCGATCCTGGTGTAAACACTTTTGGATCGTTCTTAGTTGAAGGGGGTGCGTTTGGTGATATTTATGCTCAGGTGGTTGCGAGAGATGAAAATGGATTACCAATTGTTGATACAACTGATGGGATTGCAATTCAACAACAAGATAATGATGATAGAGTACCAGCTCTTGAAAAAGTGGGTAATGCCAATCCAGATTTTACATTAGGCTGGAACAATTCTTTTACTTATAAGAACTTTACATTAGATTTTTTAATTGATGGAAAATTTGGTGGAGAGACTGTAAGTATGACAGAGGCTATTGTTGAAGGTTTAAGTAATAACTCTGCTAGAGAGACTAACAATGGAACTGTAAATATTGTGAGCCCTGATGGTGTTCCTTCCACATTGACAGCGCAAGAATATTATAGTGCAGTCGGTGGTCGTAATGGATTTACAGGTGAGTATGTCTATAGTGCTACAAATGTTAGATTGGCAGAATTTGCTCTAGGGTATAATTTTAATTTATCAGATGACTCGTTCTTCTCAAGTATAAAGGCATCATTAGTCGGAAACAATTTATTTTTCTTCTACAAGGATGCACCGCACGACCCTAACATATCATTGAGTACTGGTAATGCACTACAAGGAGTAGATGTCTTAGGACTTCCTTCTACAAGGAGTTTGGGGCTGAATATTAATTTAACATTCTAAAAAATAACTAATGAAAAATATAAGCAAACTATTAGCATGTTTCTTTGTCTTAGGTATAGTTGGTAATTCTTGTAGCGATTTAGAAGATATCAATGACAACCCTAGAGACATTACTCAAGAACAATTAGAAGTAGACTTTCAACAGGTAGGTTCTAAGTATAAACCTATTTTTGAAAGCATATACCAATATACACCCGCTTGGTCCTATCAATTACAGCAAAACCTAAATGCAGATGTATATTCTGGCTACATGACTAATCCACGTCCGTTTGTAGCAGGTGCAAACAACACTACATATAACCTAGTAAGTGGTTGGAACGATTTTATATGGTCTGTACCTTACAATAACGTTATGAATAACGTTAAAACTATAAGTGATTTAACTGAAAATGACTTTCCCACACTATATGCCACGGCTTTAATTTTAAAAGTGGAAGCTATGCACCGAGTCTCTGATGTTTTTGGACCAATAATTTATACAAGTTTTGGTGATTTAGAAAATGTAGGAGAATACGATTCACAACAAGAAGCTTATGATGCATTCTTTACAGATTTAGATATCGCAGTAGAAAATTTAATGGCTGATATAGACAGTGAGCGTTTTACGGCATTTGATTTATCTTATGGCGGTAATTATAGACAATGGGTTAAAGCAGCTAATTCGTTACGTTTAAGATTAGCAATACGCATTTCTAAGGTGGATCCTGTAAAAGCAAAATTAGAAGGTGAGAAGGCCTTAGCACAACCCTTAGGGTTAATGGTTACAAATGATGATAGCTTTTTCGTAAATAGTTCTCTTAGCCATCCTTTAGCAACTATTGATAATTCTTGGGGTGATATACGTATGAATGCCTCTATGGAGTCTATATTAACAGGATATAACGATGCAAGAATAAGTAGTTATTTTGATGAATCTATCGATTATGCAGGCGAGCATAAAGGGATAAGAAATGGATTACCATTGTTGCCTGGATATGAAGACGAACTCGCTCAAAAAGCAGACTATATAGGTTTTTCTACATTGAATGAAAGTGTAAAAACACCTTCAGTTCAATTAATGACCGCTGCTGAAGTATACTTCTTAAAAGCAGAGGCAGCTCTACGTGGTTGGACTGGCGCAGGCGATGCACAGTCTAATTATGAGCAAGGCATTATAACTTCCTTTGACCAAAGAGGAGCAAGTGGAGCTGCTACATACATTGCAGATAACACCTCTACTCCTGCCGATTATGTAGATCCGGTAACACCATCTAATAACATTGCGGCTTTATCTAATGTTACTGTAGCTTGGAATGCAGGTGACACTAATGAAGTAAAGTTAGAAAAAATTATTACTCAAAAATGGATTGCAATGTTCCCAGAAGGTCAAGAGGCGTGGAGCGAATTTAGACGAACAGGATACCCTAGAATCTTCCCAGTTGTAAGCAATCAAAGTGCTGGAGCAATTGATACAGATATTCAAATTAGAAGAATTCCATTTGTAGATAGTGAATTATCTACTAACGCAACAGGTGTTGCTAATGCTGTTTCACTCCTCGGTGGACCTGATAATGGGGGTACCAGAGTATGGTGGGATACAGGTGGACCAAATTTTTAATGAGAAAGTTAAAAGCAGATTAATATATAATTATTTGAGAATTGGTTACCAGAACAAGCGGGGTTTTAACTTTTCCCGCTTGCTTTACCTTATAGATAAAAAAAGCAAGTCATGAATGTAGAAATTGCTAATTATAATAAAATTGAATATCAAAAGGCAGGGAAGTTCGAAGAAGCGCGTTATGAAAAAATTCATAATGTCATTTTTAAATCATCTGTAGAAGCTTCAACTGTAGTAGCCCAAGAAATAGCCTCATTAATAAGAGAAAAAGCATCCCTAAACCAAACATGTGTTTTAGGATTAGCTACTGGATCTTCACCGATAAAAGTATATGAAGAACTTGTGAGAATGCACAAAGAAGAAGGACTTAGTTTTGCAAATGTTATAACCTTCAATCTAGACGAGTATTTTCCTATGGAAAAGACTAATATTCAGAGTTACTTTTATTTTATGCACGAACATCTATTCAATCATGTAGATATTCTTCCAGAAAACATTAATATTCCTAACGGCTCTTTGGAATCAGAAGATATCTATCAGTACTGTATTGATTATGAAATGAAAATTAAAGCTGCTGGCGGTTTAGATTTTCAACTTCTTGGCATTGGTAGAACAGGACATATTGGCTTTAATGAGCCTGGATCACATTTAAATTCAGGCACAAGACTTATAACATTAGACCACCTAACACGGGTAGACGCTGCACCAGCTTTCTTAGGTGTAGATAATGTTCCTAGAAAAGCAGTTACAATGGGAATAGGAACCGTAAGAGAAGCTAAAAGAATCGTTTTACTTGGTTGGGGGCTAAATAAAGCAGAAATACTTAAAAAGACAATTGAAGGTAAAGTCACATCAGATGTTCCTGCAACATATTTACAGCAACACAACAACACAACTTTTGTTATAGATAGTGAAGCATCATCTGAATTAACACGAATCAAAACACCATGGTTAGTGACCTCCTGTATTTGGTCAGAAAAATTAAAATTAAAAGCTGTTGTTTGGTTAAGTGAGTTGCTTAATAAACCTATTTTAAAGCTTACCGATAAAGATTACAACGACAACGGAATGTCTGGCTTATTAGCAGAAGAGGGGGCCTCTTATAATTTAAACATAAAAATGTTTAATAAGCTACAACACACTATCACCGGTTGGCCAGGTGGAAAGCCAAATGCGGATGATTCTAATAGACCCGAAAGAGCACATCCTTCTAAAAAGAGAGTTCTGATTTTCAGCCCTCACCCTGATGATGATGTGATTTCTATGGGTGGTACTTTTGATCGATTAGTAGAGCAAGGACACGAGGTCCATGTTGCCTATCAAACTTCTGGTAATATTGCAGTTTCCGATGAAGAGGCTTTAAAGTTTGCTGAAATATCAAAAGAACTTAATCCAAATTCTGAGAAGATTAATGATATTATAGATTTCATTCAAGCAAAAAAAGGTAATGACATTGTAGATTCAATTCCAGTTAGAAAATTAAAAGGTTCTATTCGAAAAAGTGAATCTTTAGCTGCAATAAGATATTTAGGTCTTAAAGATGAAAATGTTCATTTTTTGAATTTACCCTTTTATGAAACCGGAACCATAAAAAAAGGGAAAATTACTCAAAGCGATATTGCAATTACATGCAATTTAATTGACACGATTAAACCAAATCAAATATATGCCGCAGGTGACTTGGCAGATCCCCATGGTACACATAAAGTTTGTTTAGATATTCTTTTTATAGCAATCGGTAGTTTAAAAAATAATTTATACATGAATGATTGCTGGGTGTGGCTATATAGAGGTGCTTGGCACGAATGGGAATCTTATGAGATTGACATGGCTGTGCCAATGAGCCCTGATCAGGTACTCAGAAAAAGACATGCTATTTTTTACCATCAATCACAAAAAGATGGTGTAATGTTTCAAGGAGGTGATTCAAGAGAATTTTGGGTCAGAGTTGAGGATAGAAATCGATTAACAGCAAAAAAATATAATGATCTAGGTCTTGCGGATTATGCCGCTATAGAAGCCTTTAAACGTTATCACTTTTAAAGGGAACAAACCAAAAGTAATATTGAAGGTACTTGAAACATAACATATGCAAAAACAAAGCAAGGCGATACGGTACGGCTAAAAAATTTATTAACTACCGATTTCGTTAAAATTACAAACCCATCTCTTTTATTGTAAAAATTAATCATAATACGTTAGTTCAAAGAGGAGTTGAAGAAGTAAATGCTACAAATATTAAAAGGGAAATAATTGAAAATCATATTAAAATCAGTTAGAGTCAATAAACTAATAAAATGACGAAAAGACTAATTCTATTACTAGTGTTTTATAGTTTTTTTATTCAAAAAACATTATGCCAAGAGAAGGAAATGGGTAAATATAACCTTATGCCTTGGCCACAAAAAATTAAAAGTAATTCAGCCAAGTTTTTAATTGATAGCAGCGTTACGATCTCAATAAATAGTGAAGATGAAGGGAGAGTTCGTAATGTTGCTGTTAATTTTTTAAGACGACTTGCAAATAGAACAGGTGTATTTATTGACAAAGGCTTCCCTCTGTCAAATAAAACAGCATCAATCGAAATTGAATTTAAAACAGTTGGTGAGTTAAATGTAAACACAGACGAGTCTTATTATTTAAATGTTGGTACAGATAAAGTAACGATTCTTGCAAATACAGATATTGGCGCGATTAGAGCTTTAGAAACGCTATTACAATTGACTAATTATAATGAAAATGAATATTATTTTGAAGGAGTTTCCATAGAAGATTCACCACGTTTTGTTTGGCGTGGTTTAATGATAGATGTTGCGAGGCACTTTCAACCTGTTGATGTCATAAAAAGAAACCTTGACGCTATGGCTTCTGTTAAGCTCAATGTTTTTCATTGGCATTTAACAGATGATCAGGGGTTTAGAATAGAATCTAAAAAGCATCCAAAATTACAAAAGTTAGCTTCTGATGGTTTATACTATACCAAAGAACAAATAAAAGATGTCGTTGCTTATGCATCAAACTTGGGTATTAGAGTGGTTCCAGAAATTGATGTTCCTGGTCATGCTTCAGCTATTTTAACAGCTTATCCCGAGCACGGTAGTAAAGATGATTATGAATACTCCATTGAACGCTATGCAGGTATTTTTGACCCAACACTTAACCCTACAAAAGAAAGTACATATGAGTTTTTAGAGACTTTATTTTCGGAAATAGCACCTTTATTTCCAGACGAATATTTTCATATTGGCGGAGATGAAAACGAAGGCAAACATTGGGATGAGAATAAAGATATTCAAAAATTTAAAACGAAACACAACCTAAAAACCAATCACGATTTACAAACCTATTTTAATATTAAACTTGAAGAAATATTAAACAAGTTTGGAAAAAAATTAATGGGTTGGGATGAAATTCTAACCCCTTCAACTCCTAAAACCGCTGTTATACATTCTTGGAGAGGTGAGCATGAAGGTTTAGAACAAAGCACATTAATTGAAGCTGCTCAGAAAGGTTATCAAGCGGTTCTGTCAGCCGGCTATTATATAGATAGAATGCTTTCTGTAGAACATCATTATTTAGTAGACCCCATAGGTAATGTTGTACTGACCAAAGAAGAACGTAAAAGGATACTTGGTGCGGAAACAACTATGTGGAGTGAGCTCGTTACACCACTTACAATAGACTCTAGAATTTGGCCTAGAACAGCAGCCATTGCAGAAAGGTATTGGTCTTCAAAAGACATAAATGATGTCGACAGTATGAGAAAAAGGCTGAGGGTTATAAACTATCAACTAGAGGAAATAGGAATTAATCATATTAGAAATAAAGACGTAATTCTTAGAAATATTAGTAGAAATGAAGATATAAAATCATTAAAAATTTTATCTAGAGTTTGTGAGCCTTTAAAAATTTACTCAAGAAATGAAGGCGGTACTGAATACAAATCATTTTCACCTTTTACCTTGTTTGCAGATGCTTGTACTGCAGATGCAGAAGATGCGTTTAAATTTAATAAGAATGTTTCGTTATTTATTGCAGGAGATAAAGAAGAAAGTAAAACAGAGATAACCAAACTTTTACGGCTTTGGAAAGAAAATCATAAGGATTTTACTGCTATAAATAAAAATCCAAACACAAAACGTTTAGAGCCGCTATCTAGACACTTATCTGACACTTCAAAATTACTTTTAAACGCATTATCAGATAAAAAGATTACAGAACTTCAATATGATAAGCTAAACGCATTATTAGTTTTGCTCAAAGCGCCTACTCAAGACACAGAATTGGTAATAATTAAATCTCTAAAAAGTCTTTTAGCCTATTGCAAAACAAACTATCTAATGCAATAATGAGTTATGAGAACAAATGGTATAACCTTAAAATATATAGCGTCAGTTTTAAACTTATCTGTTTCTACAGTATCAAAGGCATTGAGTAATAGTCCAGAAATAAGTGTTGACACTAAAAATAGAATTATTAAAACAGCCAATGTTCTTAACTACAAACCAAATATTCATGCCTCAGCTTTAAAAAGTAAGAGAAGTTATATCATTGGTATAATTCTACCAGACTTAAAAGACAATTTCTTTTTGGATTCATTAAATGGAATTACTGAAGAATCCTCAAGAAATAATTACAAAATTATGGTATATCAATCTTGTAATGATTTTAATAAAGAAGTTAAATATTCAAATCTTCTATCTAAAAGCAACATTATAGATGGCTTAATATTCTCTTCAATAAAAAGGACATGTATCCCTGAAAAATGCCACCATTTAAAGGGTTTTATAAACGATGGTATTCCAATTATATATATTAACAAACAGCAAAGAGCAAGTGTTAACAGCTGTTATTACGATAGAGGGTTTGAAACAGGGGTGAATTCAGTTAAAGAACTGCTCTCTAAAATTGATGATAATCGATTAAATTTAAGTGCATAAAACATAAACTATGTTATTGATAGCGGATAGTGGTTCTACAAAATGTGATTGGATTTTATATAAAAATGAAAACAACGATCCTATAAGGATTAGAACCAAAGGTTTAAATCCTGCTATTTTATCAAAAAAAGAACTAAAAAAAGTTATTACTGACAGTATAGAACTAACCTCTTATAAAGATATAGTAAATTCCATTCATTTTTTTGGCGCTGGTTGTGGAACAAGAAAAAATCAAAAAAAAATAAATAACGTATTAACCTCTATTTTTGAAAAAGCAGACACAACTACCAAGGAAGATATTATGGCTGCAGTTTATGCTACAACTAATGAACCTGCTGTGGTTTGTATTTTAGGAACTGGATCAAATTGTTGCTTTTATGATGGTCAAGCTGTACAATTAAAAACACCTTCTTTAGGCTACATAGTTATGGATGAAGGAAGTGGTAATTATTTTGGTAAAGAGCTTTTAAAGAAGTATTTCTATAATAAGATGCCCATTGAACTAAAATTTTCGTTTGAAAATCAATTCAATTTAAATGAAAAAAACGTTGTTAAAAAATTATACCAATCGTCCACACCAAACAAGTATTTGGCTGAGTTTGCAAGGTTTTTATTTGAAAACCAAGACCATCCCTTTATAGAAAATATTTTAATTGACGGCATGACCGTTTTTGTTGAAAACCACATTATGCAATATGAGGAAGAACTGAAAACGGTACCCTTACATTTTGTTGGTTCTATTGCATATCATGGAAGAAAACATCTTGAAATAGCTTTAAACAAAAGAGGTTTAAAGGGTTCTAATTACATAAGAAGGCCTATTGACAATTTAGTTCACCACATAAAAACACAAAATTGACAATAAAACATATGGCGATCTTAATTCCATTATCAATGATTCCAGTATATGAGTTGCTATAAACCTTCGATATTTTTCCTAATTGTTATTCTTATTAGTTGTTCTAATCCTAAAGAAAAAAGTTTAGCTACTAACGTTTTATTCGAGAAGGTTGAGAGTGACCAATCTAATATTCACTTTAAAAATAAGGTAACTGAGGATTTATATTTTAATTTTTTAAACTACTCATATATCTATAACGGAGCTGGTGTTGCGGTAGGAGACATAAATAATGATGGCTTAGAAGATATCTATTTTTCCTCAAATCAAGAAACCAATAAACTCTATCTAAATAAAGGAAACTTTGAATTTAAAGATGTAACTAGCAGTTCTGGCACTAAAGACGATAATGGCTGGACGACTGGTGTATCTATGATTGATATAAATAATGATGGCTGGTTAGATATTTACGTATGTAAATCAGGTTCTTTAGATAGTCATGAGCTCAGAAAAAATAAATTATACATTAATCAAAAGAATGAAACTTTTAAAGAAAGTGCTTCAGAATATGGTTTGGATCATTTTGGGTTTTCGGTACAAGCGTATTTTTTTGATTATGATAAAGACAATGACTTAGATATGTACTTGGTCAATCACCGCCAAGATTTCCAAAACAATGTTAATATTGATCCGCGTATTCAAAACAATAAGGAAGCGTATAACTCAGACCAGTTGTTTAGAAATGACGGAAATAAATTTACTAACGTAACTCGTAAAGCAGGTATAGAGAATAAAGCTTGGGGCCTAAGTGCTTCCATTGGCGACTTTAATGGCGATAACTTAGAAGACGTTTATGTTGCTAATGATTTTTTAGAGCCTGACTTTTTATATATAAATCAAGGAGATGGTACATTTAAAGATGAAATTCTGTACTACTTTAAACACATCTCAGCGAATAGTATGGGTTCTGATTATAATGATATAAACAACGACTTAAAATCCGACTTAATTGTCTTAGATATGCTTGCCGAGGACCATATTAGAAGTAAGGAGAATATGGCGACTATGAGCACTGAAAATTTCAATACTCTTGTTGATAATGATTATCATCATCAATACATGGCTAATATGTTGCAACTTAATAATGGTAGTAGATCATTTAGCGAGATTGGACAATTGGCTGGTATTGCAAAAACAGATTGGAGTTGGGCACCTCTGATTGCTGATTTTGATAATGATGGGTACAATGATTTATTTGTTACTAATGGTATTGAACACGATCTATCTAATCAGGATTTTAGAAATCAAATGAGAGTAAATATTAGAACTCGTAAAAAGGTGTCTTTAGAAGAGGCTATCGATATGATGCCTTCATCGAAACTTGGTAATTATGCCTTTAAGAACAATAAAGATCTAACATTTACAAATACTTCAAAAAAATGGGGTTTAGACAGAAAAGTTAATTCATGTGGTGCGGTTTATGCAGATTTAGACAACGATGGCGATTTAGATCTGATTATTAACAATCAATCCGAAGAAGCTTCAATTTACAAGAACAACTCTAGAAATAATTATGTCTCTTTTTCTCTTAAAGGACCTAATAGCAATCCCTTAGGTATTGGCACTAGAATTAATATTTTTTCAGGTGAATTAAAGCAATCTAAAACATTATTTGTAAGTAGAGGATATCAATCGTCTGTAACGAATAAATTGCATTTTGGACTAAATAATAAAACAAAAATTGATAGTGTAAAAGTAATATGGCCCAATGGGCATCAGCAATTTCTTACAAATATAGATACTAATAGGCATTATAATTTATACTTTAATAATGCCGTTAAAGAAGCCCAAGAAAATTCTTACTCAGAATTCTTATTCGAAACTGTAGACGCAAAGGAATTAGGTATAGATTATCAGCAAATAGAAAATGAATTTGATGATTATAAATTACAACTATTACTTCCTCAAAAACAATCAGAAGTTAGTAAAGCTATAGCTATTGGTGATGTTAATAATGATGGTTTGGAAGACTTTTTTGTGGGGAATTCTATAAACCAGAGAGCGTCTTTATATGTTCAAGTCAAAGACGGGAAATTCACAAGCACCAATCTACCTTTGTTTGAATCAGAAAAAGTATATGAAGATACAGACGCTCTATTTATTGATGTAGATAATGATAATGACCTAGACTTATACGTCGCGTCTGGAGGTTATGAAGTTGCACATGACTCCCCTTTATTAGAAGATCGGCTTTATATAAATAATAGTAATGGTGTGTTTAAAAGATCTGAAAGATTACCAAAAATAAGATTAAACACAAAAGGTATTACTTCAGCAGATTACGATAATGATGGAGACATGGATATTTTTGTTGGAAGCAGAGTTAAACATGGCATGTACCCATTGTCTGACCCCGCATATTTACTAGAAAATCAAAACGGAAAGTTTATAGATGTAACTGATAAACGAATTAATTCAGTCTCTGAATTGAAAATGGTAAATGATGCCATTTTTACTGATTATGATAATGATGGAGATTTCGACCTTATAGTTGTCGGTGAATGGATGCCCATAACCATATTTGTCAATAATAATAATTTTTTTGAAAAAGCTTCCTTTCCATATTTAGAAAGTAAAACAGGTTGGTATCAAACAATCAAAGCCGCAGATCTAAATAGTGATGGCTTTAAAGATTATATTGTTGGAAATTGGGGAGGAAATAACAAGTTTCATCCTACCATTAAAAAGCCATTGCATATATATGCAGATGATTTTGAAAATAATGCCACCTTTGATGTTATCCTCAGTAAAGTATCAAAAACAGGAGATTTAATTCCTGTTAGAGGAAAAGAGTGTTCTTCACAACAAATAACATCTTTAAATAGCAAAATAGAGACCTATGAAGAATTTGCCAATTCTAGCTTAATAGACATTTATGGTGAGAGGGAGTTAAGTAAGGCTACTCATCTAACAGCATCTCATTTTGAATCTTTTGTCTTAAAGAATAATAAAGATGGAACATTTGAAATCATAGAATTACCAAAGTATGCGCAATTTAGTCCAACACTAAGTGTAGAAACACACGATTTAAATAATGATGGTTCTTTAGATATTTTTGCCGTTGGTAATGTATTTGATGCCGAGGTAGAAACTATTCGTTATGATGCATCAAGAAATTACATTTTATTTAATAACGATAAAGACGAATATCAGTTTATTAACGATTCTAGCTACTTTACAAATAAAGAAGTCAAAGCCGTAAAAAAGATATTGATTAATAATCAAGTACATTTTATCATTCTCAATAAGAATGATTTTATAACTATCCTTAAGCTAAGGAAATAAAGGTTAATAAAATTCATTGTATCCCATGACAAAAGAACTAAATATAACTTATAAAAATCCTTATCATGAATGGGTGCAACTTGAATCCATAATGAATAAAAAGCTTTATTTAAAATTTATAAACTGGACAAGTGGTGAATTCGACTTGTTTCTCCAGGAGGAACTAAATGGTTTAAAGGTGTATTTTCCGAGTGGGAATTTTAGTATCAGTTCTATCAGTGAAAATAGAAGAGATGTTTTAGTTGAAATTAAAATTATAAGTAAAGATTTAAACTACATGAATACATTAGGGAATAGAATAACCGATATATGCCGTCAGATCGAGAATTCTTTTTCAAAATAAGTGATTAAATTATGGGATTATCTAAAATCAACAGTCTAGAAGAATACAATGATGCTTATGAGTAAAGTATAGATAGTCCAGAAGTGCTTTGGGAGTCTAAAGCCAAGGCTTTTTTTTGAAAAAAACAATGGGATACTATTTTATAATACGATTGAACAAAACTTGAGACTAAATGGTTTAGTGATGGTAAGCTAAATATTACAGAAAATTACTTAGACAGGCATTTAGAAGATGGAGATAAGATTGCCTTTGCCGCATTAGTGTGCGCAAGAATTGGTGCCGTACATTCTATGGTTTTTGCGGGATTTTCTTCAATAGCTTTGGTAGCTAGAATAAACGACGCTTCATGCAAAATAGTATTAATAACAGCTAGCGCGATTTATGGCAATCAAAAGCGTTACAAAAATGTATATTTCCTCGCCTATAAAGCTATGTGCTTTCTTGGTGATGGTGCATTGAGGGACTCTCAAGGAAACTTCCGTATAACAGTAGAGTCGATGTGGTTGTAATGGCTCATAAGTATTACTGAAATCCATAAGAAATATGGTATCTAATACAATTGTACCTACAGCAAAACCTGATAAAATCCATTTCGTTAAAAACTTTTTTATGTGATACTTCCATCTTTTTAAACCTTGATATTGTAAAATAAATAATTAACAACGCAATATTCAATAATTTAAAAATGAAAGAAATCTAAATCCAAATTTCATTAAGTATTTTAGCCCTGTTATTTCAGTATCGATGGTTTATTAAATGAAATAATGCATAAATTTTTATGACAATTCCCCAAGCTTAAAACGACATGAATTTTGTAAAAATACTATCATTTAACAATGAAGTTAAGTCATGTTAGAGATAATACCTTTATATACTTAAAGTTTCTTGACAATGTCAATGTGAAAAAAAACACTAGTCAAGTACATAAAATCGATCATTATTTCTTCAATTAGCTCATTACTCATGATCATCAAATTGCCACATTTAAATCAGACTAAAACTTTTATAAATGTGTAATAATCAATAATGCATTGAACTAAATTTTTTGCTTCATTTTATGGCTTCATTTTTTATATTTATTGCAGTATTAAATGGTCACCAATTTCTTTTTATTAAACTTAGGGTAATTCTTAAAATTAGGACATTAAAAAATTAATATTATTTTTGTGAAAATGGTGAAACTAGCAAGTGCGTATCCCTCCTAACACCCACGTATTTTTGGTAGTTCATCGATAAAATTTACCGTTTAAGGACGTTTTTTAGGTAAATTAGTTTTGTTAACTAAGTTTTTTTTATACATTTACGCACCCTTAATTGATAACATGAAGGAAAGAAAAATTTTAGCCTTAATCTTATTTTTTTTCTTGAGCTTTACTTCTATGGCCCAAGGAGACACCCCGCCACCACCGATGCCACCCCCTCCCCCTGGTCTTCCTATAGACGGAGGAATATGGTTTGTATTTCTTCTAGCTTTATTATTTGGCGCTTATAAAGCGTATAAATTTTCTCAAAAATTAGCCTAGTTACGCATTTCGTTTAAGCGCTTAACATATTTTCCAATTACATCAAATTCTAGATTAACCAGGGATCCAACCTTAAAATTCTTAAATGTTGTGTGATTGTAAGTGTATGGAATTATAGCAACTGAAAACGTGTTTAGTTGAGAATTAACAACTGTTAAACTTACCCCATTGACGGTTATAGATCCTTTTTCGATTGTTACATTATTAAGTGAGGGGTCATATTCAAAAGTAAATAACCAACTACCATTTTCTTCTGTTATAGACACACATTTTGCCGTTTGATCAACATGACCCTGAACGATATGACCATCTAATCGATCACCTAATTTCATGGCACGCTCAATATTAACGACATCTCCTTTAGTTAATTCGCTTAAATTAGATTTATCTAAAGTTTCCTTTATAGCCGTGACAACGTAATTGTCACCATTAATATCAACAACCGTTAAACATACGCCGTTATGCGCAACACTTTGGTCGATTTTTAGTTCTGAAGTGATAGAGGTTTTTAATGTTAAATGAAGATTTCCCCTATCCGCTTCAAGATGTTCAACAGTTCCTAAATCCTCAATGATACCAGTAAACATAAGATCTACTTTATTTAGTTAAATTTGCATTTGCAAAGTTAAGCACTCAAGAGTCAATTTTAATAAAAAAGTGCAACAATCATAAATTATTAGATGAAGAAGGAAGAAAAAGTAATAGTAGGAATTTCTGTAGGAGACTTAAATGGTATAGGCACTGAGATTATCATAAAAACTTATGAAGATCCAAGAATATTAGAGCTAAATACACCAGTTATTTTTGCTTCTGCGAAAGTGATGCAATTTTGTAAGAATCACTTTAAAAGTAAAATAAGCTTCTTTAGTATTGACGACCCTAAAAAAGTAGTGCATGGTAAGGTAAATATTGTCAATGTTTGGAAGGAACCTGTTAAAATAGAATTTGGTAAAGAAGACAAAAAAATAGGGGAATACGCTATCAAATCCTTGGCGGCAGCAACAAAAGCACTAAAAGAAGGTGCTATTGATGTATTGGTAACAGCGCCAATTAATAAACATAATATTCAATCTGAAAAGTTTAATTTTCCTGGTCATACAGATTATCTCGCAAAAGCTCTTGACGGAGAAAGTTTAATGTTTATGGTTTCTGGAAATTTACGCGTAGGGCTACTTACAGATCATGTACCCTTGAAAGAAGCAGCAAATTATATCAATGAAAAACTGATTAAGAAAAAAATTAATACTGTTTTAACATCCTTAAGACAAGATTTTAGAATCAGAAAACCTAAAGTGGCTGTTTTAGCAATTAATCCTCATGCAGGTGATAACGGCGTTATTGGAAATGATGATGATGTGGTGTTACGGCCAACCTTAGAAAAAATCACTTCGGAAGGTAATTTAGTATATGGCCCTTACTCAGCAGACAGTTTCTTTGGTTCTAGCAATTATAAGAGCTTTGATGCCATTATTGCTTCCTACCACGATCAAGGATTAATACCTTTTAAGACCATAACTTTTGGAGAAGGGGTAAATTATACAGCTGGCCTTACTAAGGTAAGAACCTCGCCAGATCATGGAACCGCATATGAAATTGCTGGTCAAGGAAAGGCGGACGAAAGTTCATTTAAACACGCAATCTACACAGCTATTGAAGTTTTCCGCAACAGAAAAACACATAGTCAATACAGTAAAAACGCACTTCAAAAGGCAATTAAATAGATATGAACAATTTTTGTTGATATCTTAACCAGAAATGACAAAAAATATATATATTTGCAGGCTCAAAATGAGTGTGGGTATGAAGGCATTAAAAGAGTTTACCATTCCATTTGTTGGATTGAAAGAAGGAGAGCACAATTTTGAGTTTGAAATAGATAATACGTTCTTTCGAAATTTTGAATTTGAGGAGTTTAATGAATCTTGTGTTAAAGCGAGTTTAAAGTTATTAAAGAAGTCGACGTTATTAGAACTTTATTTTAATGCGGATGGTTTAGTTAACATTAATTGTGATCTTACTAATGAGCCCTACAATCAATCCATTAATGATGACTTTAAATTAGTAGTTAAATTTGGCGCAGAGTATAATGATGATAATGAAGAAATATTGATACTTCCTCATGGAGAATATGAATTAAATGTCGCACAATACATTTACGAACTAATCATTCTTGCTGTTCCAGCTAAAAGGGTGCATCCTGGTGTTGAAGATGGTACATTAAAGTCAGACGTTCTATCAAAACTAGAAGAATTAAGTCCCAATGGGGACAACACAGAAAAATCATCTGAGGACATTGATCCTCGTTGGAATAATTTAAAAAAACTATTAACGGATAAATAACATTTAAAAATGGCACATCCTAAACGTAAAATATCAAGAACAAGAAGAGATAAAAGAAGAACTCATTACAAGGCGTCTGTACCTCAAATAGCAACTTGCCCTACGACTGGCGAGCCGCATTTATACCACAGAGCTCACTGGCATGATGGCAAACTATATTACAGAGGTCAGGTGCTTATCGACAACTCGGAAGAAGAAAATTTGGCATAACTATTATGCAAGCATATAATTAAGCGCTCACTTGTGAGCGTTTTTTTTGTTTTAATTTTCTGAATAAGGCAAAAACCACTTAATTTGCATAATTATTTGCCAAAAAATGCTGAAAATGGTAAAAAACGATAAATTTTTGCCATTTTTCAATACTTTTAATAAACCTAAAAGCTAATAATGAGTAAAATCACAGCGGCAATTACAGCTGTAGGGGGTTATCTTCCCGACTTTGTTTTATCTAACAAAGTTCTTGAAACCATGGTAGACACAAACGATGAGTGGATTACCACGCGAACAGGAATTAAAGAACGTAGAATCCTGAAGGAAGAAGGAAAAGGAACGTCATTTTTAGCTATAAAAGCAGCACAAGACTTAATTCAAAAATCAGGTGTTGACCCTAAAGAAATCGATTTGGTTATCGTTTCTACGGCAACCCCAGACATGAAAGCCGCTTCTACTGCGGCCTACACAGCAACCCAAATAGGTGCTGTTAATGCGTTCTCATATGATTTGGAAGCTGCGTGTTCTAGTTTTTTGTTTGGCATGTCAACAGCCGCAGCCTATATTGAATCTGGACGTTATAAAAAAATTCTCTTAATAGGAGCCGACAAGAATTCATCTTTCATAAACTATAAAGATAGAGCCACCTGTATCATATTTGGTGATGGTGGTGGTGCTGTTTTATTTGAGCCAAATGAAGAAGGGTTAGGCCTACAAGATGAACTCTTAAGAAGTAACGGTGAAGGAAGAGAATTTCTTCGTGCGCAATATGGCGGGTCTTCTTATCCAATTAATGAACATACATTTGATGAGGGAAAGCACTATGTTTTTCAAGACGGAAGAACCGTGTTTAAAAACGCCGTATTCAATATGGCTGATGTTGCTGAGAGAATTTTAAAACGAAATAATCTAACCAATAACGATATTGCATGGTTAGCTGCTCATCAGGCCAATAAGCGTATTATAGATGCAACAGCCAATAGAATAAATTTAGAAGATGAAAAGGTAATGATGAATATTGAGAAGTATGGTAACACCACATCAGCTACCTTACCTTTATTATTAAATGACTACGAAAAACAACTAAAGAAGGGCGATAATATTATTTTCGCAGCATTTGGCGGTGGTTTTACTTGGGGCTCAATTTACTTTAAATGGGCTTATAATTCTTAAACTAAAAACTAACTAACAAAAATCTAAACACTATGGATTTAAAAGAAATTCAGAACTTAATAAAGTTTGTTGCCAAATCTGGCGCAAGTGAAGTTAAGTTAGAAATGGATGATGTTAAAATTACAATTAGAACAGGTTCTGATAGTGAAACAACAATAGTACAGCAAGTGCCAATGCAGGCTGCCGCACCAGTTGTTCAACAACACATCCCTGCACCAGCGGCAGCAGCACCGGCTGAGCCTATACCTGCAGCACCAGCCGTAGATGATTCTAAATATGTAACAATAAAGTCACCAATTATTGGTACTTTCTATCGTAAGCCTTCACCTGACAAACCAGTATTTGTTGAGGTAGGAACTGAAGTTAAAGAAGGCGACGTGCTTTGCGTAATTGAAGCAATGAAGTTATTTAATGAAATAGAATCAGAGGTGTCAGGCAAAATCGTTAAGGTTTTAGTTGATGATTCTTCTCCTGTAGAATTTGACCAACCATTATTTTTGGTTGATCCTTCATAACAATTGAAAATTCCAATCCACAAATCCCAAAACCCAATTATTGGAATTTGGTGCTTGGAAATTGAATTTTTAAAATAGTAGTTATGTTTAAAAAGATACTAATTGCCAATAGAGGTGAGATAGCACTGCGTGTTATAAGAACCTGTAAAGAAATGGGTATTAAGACAGTTGCAGTTTATTCTACTGCAGATGCTGATAGTTTACATGTAAAATTTGCTGATGAAGCGGTTTGCATTGGTCCAGCGCCAAGTAGTGAATCATATCTCAAAATATCAAATATTATTGCTGCAGCAGAGATCACTAATGCTGACGGTATTCACCCAGGCTATGGATTTTTATCTGAGAATGCAAAATTCTCTAAAATTTGTGAAGAACACGGTATTAAGTTTATCGGAGCTTCGGAAGAGATGATTTCAAAGATGGGAGATAAGGCCACTGCTAAAGCAACAATGAAGGCAGCAGGAGTTCCTTGTGTACCTGGAAGTGATGGCATTATTGCAGATTTTGAAGAGTGTGAAAAACTAGCAGTTGAAGTTGGTTATCCCGTAATGCTAAAAGCAACTGCTGGTGGTGGTGGTAAAGGTATGCGCGCCGTATGGAAACCAGAAGATTTAAAGTCAGCTTGGGATTCTGCAAGACAAGAGTCGAAAGCAGCATTTGGCAACGATGACATGTACATGGAGAAACTCATTGAAGAACCAAGGCATATCGAAATTCAGGTTGTCGGTGACTCGAGAGGGAAAGCATGTCATTTATCAGAGCGTGATTGTTCTGTACAGAGACGACACCAAAAGTTAACTGAGGAAGTTCCGTCGCCATTCATGACAGAGGAGCTTAGAGATAAAATGGGTAAAGCTGCGGTTAAAGCTGCTGAATTTATTAATTATGAAGGTGCAGGAACTGTTGAGTTTTTGGTAGATAAACACAGAAATTTCTACTTCATGGAGATGAACACTCGTATTCAAGTGGAGCACCCAATTACGGAACAGGTTATTGATTTTGACTTGATTCGTGAGCAGATTTTAGTGGCTGCCGGAGTTCCTATTTCAGGTAAAAATTACACTCCAAATCTTCATTCGATTGAGTGTAGGATTAATGCTGAAGATCCATTTAATGACTTTAGACCCTCTCCAGGAAAAATCACAACATTACATGCTCCAGGAGGTCATGGTGTAAGACTAGACACTCATGTATATGCTGGCTATAGTATTCCTCCAAACTACGATTCAATGATTGCAAAATTGATTACAACAGCACAAACTAGAGAAGAAGCTATTAACAAAATGAAGCGTGCTCTAGATGAGTTTGTAATTGAAGGTATTAAAACGACAATTCCCTTCCATAGGCAATTGATGGATCATCCTGATTACTTAGCGGGTAATTACACCACAAAGTTTATGGAAGATTTTGAAATCCAACCAGAAGAAGATTAACCGTAAGGACCCAGGCTTTCAGCTTGGGTTTTTTATTGCTCGTCTTTTATTTATAAGTATTCCTCAAGTTTTTGTAATATTTAACTTAAATTTGGACTTCACAAAATAATTAATTCCCATGAAAAATTTCCCCTTATGGCTTGGCCTTGCCGTATTTTTTTCCTTTGCCTCTATTAGCGCCTTTTCACAAGAACGTTGTGCTATGGAAGCCTATATGGAAGAAATGATGCAAGATCCAGAATATGTTAGACAATATGAAGAAAACCAAAGAGCTTTTAAAAAAAGGCTCGCAGAACGTTTAAATAATAGCGAATTTATGCAGCGTGGAGGAACTATAGAAATTCCTGTTGCAGTTCACTTTCCTGCTGCAGCTGAATCTGAAAGAGCCTGTTTAGAGGCTTTAGCCCAAAATCAAATAGATATTTTAAATGCAGACTATTCTGCAACTAATGCAGATATCGCAAGTTGGAATGCAATAAGCGCCCAGTTTCCAGGAACAACAGCTGGAATTGCAAATATTCAATTTTGTATCGCAACGTCTAACCACCCAGTTGGTTTAGACCCTGAATTATTAGAAGGAAATCCATGTATAACCATTGGATACAATTTTGGTAACGGTAACAACATTGACGGCAACTGGAGTGGTTACTTAAACTTTGTGGTAAGACCCATAAATGGTGGTGTGTTAGGATTTTCTCCACTCGGTGGAAGTGTTGCAGCTGGTCAGGCCGTGACGATGAATACTTTTGCCTTTGGTTCTGGAGCTGGATGTACTTCTGTTGTGCCAAGCGCACCATATAATTTAGGAAGAACAACTACTCACGAGTTGGGTCATTTTTTTAATTTACGACATACATTTAACGGTGACGGGGGCGGTGTTTGTGGTGGAGCTGGAGATGGTATTGCTGATACTCCAGAAGTTGCGAATAGCACATACGGATGCCCTTCTCCTTTATCAGTAAACTCATGTACCTTTGGACAGCCGGCTTTGATTATGAATTACATGGATTATGTTAATGATGCCTGTATGTATATGTTTAGCCAAGGCCAAATGACTGTGGCCGAGGCTTGGGTGAATATTTTGGAAACATCATTTAAACCCAATGTTTGTCAACCTGCAACTCCAGGCTTTAATTTGGCCGCAACAAGTGATACGGAATTATTGACCTGTCCAACAACAGATACAGAGGCGATTTATAATTTCTCTTATACAACAACTTTAGGTTTTTCTGAAACGACGACCTTTAGCGCAACTGGATTACCAGCGGGTGCAACAACTACATTTAGTCCTACATCCTTAAATTCAGATGGTACCTTTTCACTGACCATTGGTAATCTTGGTGCAACAGCTCTAGGAACATATAACATTACTGTAACCGCAACATCTACACCATCAGGTGTGGAAGAAACTATAGATGTTGTATTAAACAATAATTGTACTGAAATTGTTTGTACTGATTATCCATCTACATCAGGTGATTTACCATTGACTATTACTGATGGTCTACCGGGTGGTGGCGTAGGAACACCTGTTGCGAGCACAATTTTAAATATTCCTGATTCTGGAATTATTGAGAGTATGACCGTTACAGTAGATGTTACGCACACGTACGTTCAAGACTTGATTTTGCAACTTGTTCATCCAGACGGTACGACGTTTATGAATTTGTGGGCGCAAGATTGTGGTCCTGAAAATAATTTAACCAATATTACATTTGATGACAATGCTAGTTCATACTCTTGCCCTGGTGGTACCACAACAAATATTGAAAATTTGACTATTGCACCAAATGGTTCGCTAAGCACATTTACAGGTTTAGACGCTCAAGGTGATTGGACGCTATTTGTAGCAGATACATTCCAAGCAGATACAGGTCAATTAAACGCTTGGTCAATTGAAATTTGTACCGAGCAAGCTTTAAGTGTTTCTGAGTTTGAAATTGATGATTTACAAGTATATCCTAACCCAAATAATGGTTCATTTAATGTAGGGTTTAGCCCTAAATCAGGAGAAGACATTTCAATTGAAGTATATGACATCAGAGGTCGTGCTATATATTCTAAAACATATGGTTCTGTAAGTCGATTTGATGAAGTGATTCAATTGAACAATGCAGACTCAGGAGTATATCTACTGAGTATAGCTGACGGATCACAAAAAGTGACTAAGAAAATTGTAGTGAAATAATGCCTTGCATAATGAAATAAAAGCTCCTAAATTTTAGGAGCTTTTTTTATTAAGATGAATTTATCATACTGGGAAATAAAAACTTGGCTAACTGATATTGACTTTACCATTATCGGAAGCGGAATCGTTGGCTTAAACACGGCGTTAGAATTACGAAACAACTATCCTAAGGCTAAGATCTTGATATTAGAAAAAGGGATGTTACCTCAGGGTGCTAGCACCAAAAACGCAGGGTTTGCATGTTTTGGTAGTTTAAGTGAGATTATTGACGATTTAGAACAGCATACACCAGCACAAGTCTTAAGCCTTGTAGAAAGGCGTATAAGAGGATTGGCTTTATTAAGAGAAATAGTAGGTGACGTAAACTTAGATTTTAAGAATTATGGTGGCTATGAGCTGTTTCTAAAGGAAAATGGCGCACTTTACCAAAAATGTTTGGAATCGAAGGATAGAATAAACAAACTTTTAAAGCCATTGTTTGGGGAAGATGTGTTTTCATTTAAAGACAATAGTTTTGGATTTAGTCATGTCACAAATAAACTGGGATTTAATCAATACGAGGGTCAGATAGATACAGGAAAAATGATGTTGTCCTTACTTAAAAAGACTTTAGATGCAGATATAAGAATATTAAACAATTTTAAGGTTGAACACATAGAAGAAGAGTCTGATTCTGCTACTATTATTTCTAAACATTATCAGTTTAAGTCGTCTAAGGTATTTATTGCTACTAATGGCTTTGCTGCTCAACTCTTACATGAAGATGTTAAACCCGCTAGAGCACAGGTCTTAATTACTAAACCAATTCAAAATTTAAAAATAAAGGGCTCTTTCCATTTAGATGGAGGGTACTATTATTTCAGAAATATTGATAATAGAGTGCTATTTGGAGGAGGTCGGAATTTAGATTTTAAAGGCGAAGAAACCACAGAATTTGGTGAAACAAAACTAATACAGGATAAGCTAGAGGAACTATTGAAGACGACCATTATTCCTGACCAAAAGTTTGAAGTTGATTATACGTGGTCTGGTATTATGGGCGTAGGAAACCAAAAAGAATCTATAGTTAAACCGCTAAGTAAAAATGTATTTTGTGGTGTAAGACTAGGCGGAATGGGTGTTGCTATAGGTAGTATAGTGGGTAAGGATTTGGCAAATTTAATTGAATGAATTTAAAGCAAAAGCTCTTTAACTTAACTCGAGAAATCCTGAACGAGAGACTGAAAGTTGTTCAAACTACTATTTTTGATATTCAAACCGCTTTACTTTCGGAGACTAAGAGTTCTGCGGGTGACAAACACGAAACGGGTAGAGCTATGGCGCAATTAGAACGAGAAAAAGCGGGACAGCAATTAGCGGAAATTCAAAAACAATTTGAAGTTTTAAATAAGATTAACCCTAATCAAGAGCATCACATAGTTGCCCTTGGAAGTATTGTATTCACCAAAAAAGCTAATTATTTTATAAGTACAAGTGCTGGTGAGTTACAACATAAGAATATAAGATTTTATGCTATTTCTATGGCATCACCTATTGCAGGACTATTGGTCGGTAAAACCATTAACGAATCCTATTTATTTCGAAATGAAGAAATAACAATCACAAAAATTATTTAAAAAGAAGTAATTGCTTTAGATACTTCAAAAACTATTGTAATTTAACAAGTAAAAGAAGTGTCGTGGTTCGTTCGATTCAAATTTTAATAATTCTATTTTCTTTTTTTGGAACAGCTCAAAACACCAATTCTATTGATTTTGTCATTAGAAACCTAGGAATTAATGTTGATGGTCATTTTAATACTTTTGAAATAGATACTAAATTCAATACTAACGGCGATTTGGTTTCAATTTATGGTAAGATTGACGTAAAATCCATTAAAACTGGAATTGATAGTAGAGACGAACATTTACTAGAGGAAGACTATTTTAATGAAACCAAGTTTAAACACATCACACTTCAAAGCACATCAATTACTAAGAGTTCGGAGAATAACTATAGAGTATCAGCGAAGCTGTCAATAAAGGGAAAAACTAAGGAAATCAAAATTCTAGTTTTAGTCAAAACCACTGGGAACAGGAAGTTGATTAGATCTTCTTTTGAGATTAATAGACGGGATTTTGATGTAGGTGGAAGTAGTTTTGTAATGAGTAAAACTGTAAAAATACAAGTTAAATATTATCAAAATTTACTATGACTTTAAGGTCCGTTGATGTGGTTGTAATTGGTGGTGGTTTGGCTGGTTTGTGCTGTGCCATCCATCTCTCAAAGCATCAATTTAGTGCGGTCTTAATCGAGAAGAACCACTATCCAAAACACAAGGTTTGCGGTGAGTACGTGTCAAACGAAGTGTTGCCCTATTTAGATTATCTAGGATTTAATCCGTTTTCGCATGGTGCAAAATCCATAACGGAGTTTGAGCTTACGACTCACAATAACAAAAGCATTTCTACCAAATTACCATTGGGCGGTTTTGGGATAAGTCGTTTTAAAATGGACTATGAACTTTATTTACTTGCTCAAAATGCTGGTGTAAAAGTGATTCACGACACAGTGATTGATGTTCAATTTGAGGAAGATAATTTTACAACTGCATTAAAATTAGGCGAATCTATTTCATCGAAACTTGTGGTTGGAGCTTTTGGAAAACGCTCAAATCTTGATATTCATTTTAAGCGAAATTTTATTAAAAAGAAGTCGCCATATCTCGGAGTAAAAGTACATGCCAAAGGTGAATTTCCAGACGATAAAGTTGCATTGCATAATTTTAAAGGGGGCTATTGTGGCGTGTCTAAGGTTGAAGATAATCATATAAATCTTTGTTATATTACAAGCTATAATGCTTTTAAGACCTATAAAGGTATCGATCAGTTTCAAAAATCTGTCGTATTTAAAAACAGAGCACTAAGCCATATTTTTAAGCAAACAGACCAAGTATTTGACAATCCTTTAACAATCAGCCAGATTTCGTTCGCAACTAAAAAACCTGTCGAAAATCACATACTTATGTGTGGAGATTCAGCAGGAATGATTCACCCACTTTGTGGAAACGGTATGGGAATGGCCATACGCAGTGCTAAACTGGTGTCAGATGTAATGATTGATTTTTTGAATCATAAAATTTCAACACGTCAAAGACTGGAAGTTGCCTATACAAAGTCATGGAAAAAGACATTTGGACTAAGACTTAAAGTAGGACATAGTATCGCTTATTTATTTAGTCAAGATTGGTTGGCGCCAAAATTACTCGTACTTTTAAGAGGCTTACCATTTCTAGTACCTCAAATTATAAGAATGACACATGGTAAACCAATTAAAATGGAATGAGTTTATTTATTGACACAACATACCGGAGCAATGCCACTGAGATAATGGACGATTTTTCTATGAAAGGTGAGCTCTTGCGAGACACACTAGATAAACTTGGAAAAATCAATAAGTGGTTGGGAGGAAACCATGTTACCATAGATGGTGTAAAACAACTTTTAAATAACCAGGACAAAACAAAAACCTATACCATACTTGATCTTGGATGTGGCCATGGCGATATGTTAAGGCTTTTAGCAGATTACGGAAGAAGTCATGGTTTTAAGTTCAATCTTATTGGTATAGATGCTAATGAAGATGCTGTAGCCTATGCACAGGAATTGTCTACGGATTATAGCGAGTTAAGCTTTCAACATCTCGATATTTTTTCTAAAGAATTTAAAAGTTTAGATTTTGATATAGCCCTATCTACACTCTTTTTACATCACTTTAAGAGCGATGATATTAAAAGATTATTGAACGAATTAATTTCAAAAGCAAGTATTGGTATTGTCGTAAACGATTTGCATCGCAGTAAATTAGCCTACGGATTATTCAAGTTATTGGGTTTGGTTATTTCTAACAATATGATTGTGCAAGATGGCTTAACATCAATTCTAAGAGCCTTTAAGCGAAAAGACCTAGAAAGCTACTCAAATCAATTACAACTCAAATCACAAATCAGTTGGAAATGGGCATTTCGATTCCAATGGTTAATAAGAACTTAAATGGCTGTAAGAATTACAACGGTTGGAAAGCAACTACCAAAATATACTAGAGAGACCAAAGACATCCTTCCATTTGTTGCACTTTGGTTAGAAGGGCGAGATGAACGTTTTATACGTAAAGTTTTGAAAATCTTTGAGAATGCGGCAGTTGACAAGCGTTATTCTATTATGGATGCTGAAGAGGTTTTCTTAAAAACATCTTTTGAGGATAAAAACGCTATTTATAAGCGGGAATGTGTAAAGTTGGCTGAACAAAGCTTAGTCAAGGCTTTGAATAAGGCAAACTTACAATCTACAGATATTGATTATCTTATTACCGTTTCTTGTACTGGTATTATGATACCATCTTTAGATGCCTTCTTAATTAATAGCCTTAAGATGAAACAGGATATTGTGCGCTTACCAGTTACTGAAATGGGTTGTGCCGCGGGTGTTTCTGGAATTATATACGCTAAGAACTTTTTAAAGGCTAACCGTAATAAAAGGGCTGCAGTTATTGCTGTAGAATCGCCAACAGCAACATTTCAATTAGAGGATTATTCAATGGTTAACATTGTGAGTGCGGCAATTTTTGGAGATGGTTGTGCCAGTGTTATTTTGTCTTCTTATGAAGATGAAAAGGGTCCAGAAATTTTAGACGAGGCCATGTATCATTTTTATGATGCGGCTCATATGATGGGTTTTAAATTACGTAATTCTGGTCTTCAAATGGTATTAGATCAGTCCGTACCACAGACTATTGCAGACCATTTTCCAAAAATTATTCATCCCTTTTTAGAACAGAATCATTTAACAATCGAAGACATTAATCATTTAGTATTTCATCCAGGTGGTAAAAAAATAGTACAGACTGTTGAAGATTTATTTGGAGATTTAGGGAAGAATATTGACGATACAAAAGAGGTATTGCGTCTATATGGCAATATGAGTAGTGCCACGGTTCTTTATGTTTTAGAACGGTTTATGGATAGAGATTTACCAAAAGGCGATAAGGGTTTAATGCTAAGCTTTGGTCCTGGATTTTCGGCACAGCGCATTTTATTAGAATGGTAATATGAAAGAATTTATAGAAAGAAATGAATGGGCTCTAATTTTAGGCGGCAGTAGTGGTCTTGGTTTGGCAACGGCTAAAAAACTAGCTCAACACGGCCTCAATATTTGTATTGTACATCGTAATCCTAGATTGCATCAGGAAGCTATTGCCAAAGAATTTGAAATCATTAAACAAGAAGGTGTTCAATTTCAATCCTTTAATGTTGATGCGTTTAAGCCAGACATGCGAAACCAAGTTATTAATGAGTTGAAAGTATTGTTTGGAGAGACTCATAAAATCAAAACCTTAGTTCATAGTGTTGCTAAGGGCAATTTAAAACCCATGGTGTCTGATGAAAATAATGAACTTAAAACCGATGATTTCATGCTTACGATTCAAGCTATGGGTGTAAGTTTATATGATTGGTTTAAATCGGTTTTTAATACGCGTTTATTTTCAAAGGATGCACGTATTATTAGTTTCACAAGCGAAGGAAATTCTAAGGCCTTACAAAACTATGCCGCTGTTTCTGCAGCAAAAGTTACCCTTGAGGCCATTACAAGAAACATTGCTCTTGAGTTTGCACCACATGGAGTTAAAGCCAATTGTATACAAGCTGGTGTTACAGACACAACCTCACTGAGACTAATACCTGGAAGTGATAAAATTATAGCACAAAGTGAAAAGCGTAATCCTAACAAACGTTTAACGACGCCTGAGGATGTGGCTAATGCTGTTTATTTATTAATTAAGGATGAAGCTTCCTGGATTACAGGAGCGATTATTCCTGTAGATGGAGGTGAACATTTAAGATAATATGACTACAGAAGAACTCATTGATCTTTTACCATACCAAGACCCGTTTCTTTTTGTAGACGAGATCGATGTGATTTCTGAAAATGCCGTTACGGGAAGTTATACTTTCAAGGAAGATGCCTTTTTTTATGAAGGACATTTTAAAAACAATCCAATCACACCTGGTGTTATACTCACAGAATGTATGGCACAAATCGGATTGGTATGTCTAGGTATTTATTTATTAGCAGATGAATTAAATAGTTCTAAACAACCACAAATAGCTTTAACCGCAAATCATATGGATTTTTATTTACCCGTTTTGCCAGGTGAAAAAGTTACAGTAGTTTCTGAGAAAGTGGTGTTTCGGTTTAACAAATTAAAATGCAAAGTCAAAATGCTGAACAGTAAGGGAGGTTTAGTCGCACGAGGATTAATATCAGGAATGTTGAAGGTATGACGAAACGTGTTGTCATTACAGGTCTAGGTGTAGTTGCGCCAAATGGTGTGGGAATTGAAGCCTTTACAAGGGCTCTTAAAGATGGAACCTCAGGTATTTCATACCACCAAGAACTCAAGGACTTAAAGTTTTCATGTCAGATAGGAGGTATTCCGCCAATTTCGGACGAATTAAAATCAAAATATTTTACAGATCTACAATTACGTGGGTTTAATAGTTCTGGTATTTTATACGGATGCATTTCTGGAATTGACGCCTGGAAAGATGCTGGTTTTATTTTAAATAGAGACTCGAAACTGGACTATGACACAGGTCTCATCTTTGGAACGGGCACTTCAGGTGTGGAGAAATTTCGCGAAGCCATTTACAAATTAGATGATGGTAATGTAAGACGTTTAGGTAGTACAGTGGTATTACAAACCATGGCAAGTGGTGTTAGTGCGTATCTCAGTGGCATACTGGGATTAGGTAATCAGGTCACTACAAATTCGTCCGCGTGTTCTACGGGAACAGAGGCTTTATTATTGGGCTATGACAGAATACAAAATGGGAAAGCCAAGCGCATGTTAGTGGGAAGTTGCAGTGATCATGGTCCATATGTTTGGGGAGGTTTCGATGCTATGCGTGTTATGACTTATAAACATAATATGGAACCAGAGAAAGGATCGCGACCAATGAGTGCTACAGCATCAGGATTTGTGCCTGGTAGTGGCGCAGGCGCATTGGTTCTTGAATCTCTTGAAAGTGCTTTAGAACGCGGTGCTAAGATATATGCCGAGGTATTGGGTGGTGAAGTAAATTCTGGAGGACAGCGTAATGGAGGTACCTTAACAGCACCTAATGCCGAAGCCGTGAAGCGATGTATTTCTAAAGCTGTAGAGAATGCGAAAATTTCTAATGTCGAAGTTGATGTTATCAATGGACATCTTACTGCAACAACTAAAGATGCATTGGAAATTCAAAATTGGTCTGATGCCTTAAATAGAAGTGGTGAAGACTTTCCATATATAAACTCAACAAAGTCTTTAGTTGGCCATTGTTTGGCAGCTGCTGGTGCTATAGAATGTGTAGCAAGTATAATTCAGCTTAAAGAACAGTTTATTGCACCTAGCATCAATTGTGAAGATTTGCATCCCGACATTGAGAAATGGCTACACAGAGATAAGATACTACAGACAGCACAACAGTATGATTTTAATATAATTGCCAAGGCAAGTTTTGGCTTTGGAGATGTTAATGCTTGTATTTTATTTAAGCGATTTATAGCGTAACTTTACGACTAGTATCATTTGCTATGCTCATGTGTCACGCTGAGCTTTTTGAAATGTAACTGAAGCTTTTATAAAATTTAAATCAGATTTCTGTTTTCAGAATATTAATGCCATGACTAAAGACGACTTAATTGCTAAATTAAAAATTATTGTTGCACCGTACGTTCAAGACGAGGCTGCCTTCAAAACCCTTTCAGAAGATACAGATTTTGTAAGTGACCTAAAGATTAACTCAGCTAATTTGGTTGATATTATTTTAGATATTGAGGATGAGTTTGATATTCGTCTCGAAAATGAGGACATGGAACAAATGCTTGATGTTAAATCTGCAATGGCTATCGTAACAGCTAAACTGAATGGTTAATGGTAGGGAATGATATCATAGATATTGAATTAGCCAAATCACAATCAAACTGGACACGCGCAAGATATTTAGATAAATTATTCACTAAAGAAGAACAGGAATATATTATAACCGCTACTAATCCTTCAATAATGGTTTGGGCCTTATGGAGTATGAAGGAAGCTGCCTATAAACTTTATACACAATTACATCCAAGTCGATTTTATAATCCAAAATCATTTAACTGTAAACTTCAACAACCTCATCAAGTAATTTATAAAGATTTTCATTGCTATGTAAATACTCAAATTACTTCAGACTACATTTTATCAGAAGCCCGTTTAGACAATTGTGATATGAACTCTATGGTAATTGAATTCCAAACGCAAGCAAGTCAAAGTCATAGTCAGATTTTACATGAAAAACTGATTGATGTCATGTCTAATAGAAGCCATTACGATAGAACACCATTAGTACTACAAAAAGACTCATTTGGGATTCCAAAAATAAAGTATGGCCAAGAAGAAATTAATATAAGTTTATCTCATCATGGTAGATTCGGCTCATATACATTCATATAAATATGGAAAGATTGAAAACACTTATACAATTTATTATAAAGTTTAGAATAGGCATTATCGCTATACTTGCCATTTTAATGGGTGTTTCTGGGTATCAAACGGCTACCAAGTTAAGTGTGGATAATTCATTAGGAATTTGGTTTTTAGAGGACGATCCGAGTTACAAGGCATATATTGATTTTCAGGAAAACTTTGGTTCTGACGAAATTTTCATTGTTATGCTTCCTGTGAATAACGCCATTGGTGAAGTAGAGGTTAACACTTTAAAAGTGTTACATCAAGATATTGAATCCTTACCTTATGTAAAAACTACGTTTAGTATTGCTAAGGCTAAATACCCCAATTACGCGAATGAGAAAATTGTTTTCAGAGAATTTTATAGTTCAGAACGCAGTGATAAGGGCCTAAAGAACCTTTTCTCAAAACTACCCAATATCACTTCTCAATTAGTTACCAAGGATTACAAGAATCAATTTTTTTACATCCAAATGAATCCCACTCCAAATATTGAGGAGAAACGTCAGGATATTGAAGGCGACATTCGTTCAATTATAGAAATGAATTATGGGACGTATTATATAACTGGTCCTCCTGTTCTTAACGAGGCTTACAGCAAGGGTATTTATAAAGAAAGTTTAGTTTTTGGGGTGCTCACGGTTTTAGTTATTACGCTAATGCTACTATTTTTGCTCCCAAGTAAGCGTTACCTCATAGTGTCCTTATTATCGGTAGCAGTGCCAGTAAGTTTATTGTTTGGATTAATATCAAGCCTGGGATATGCCTTAAATATGATTTCTATGCTTATTCCCACCATCCTTATGGTGTATAGCGTTAGCGATGCTGTTCATGTTATTAATATATACCACAAAGAGGGTCTAAAGAACAAAGATTTATCAAAGGTTGAGCTATTAGCAATGACCATAACAAAGAGCTTTACACCTTGTTTTTATACCACTCTAACCACATTTGTAGGATATTTTGCTCTATACCTTTCTCCGCTTCCTGCATTCAAAAACATGGGGGTTTTTACTTGTATTGGTTTACTCCTAAGTTTCATTTTAGTTTATGTCATTACCATTATTGGATTTAGTTTTATGAATTTTAAGTTTGATAAAGCACAGCCTTTGTTACAATTAAAATGGATCAGCCAAACGGGAGCGATATGTTGGCTAAATAAATGTACCTCACGATATACAAATTCAATAATCATTGGATTTACATTAGTTTTATTATTTGGTATATACTCTGTCTTTAAGGTAAAAATTGATACGAATTCTAGAGATCTGTTGGCTGAAGGTTCTGCAAAGCAAGATTTAAGAACTGTGGAGGTGGAGCTAGGGGGAAGTAATCGATTACAACTTAATATTTCTTTTAAAGATGGAAGTACAGTTTTAAATCGAGGAGTCATTAAGCAGTTTGAGGAGTTTCAGAGAAAGTTGCAAGCCAATAAATTTATATTCAACCCTGTTTCAGTTGTCAACTTTAAAGCATTTTTAGAAAAACGAACTCCGGTTTTATTTCAGTCAAACCTCAATGAAAAGAAGCTTAAAAGTACGTTTGCTCAGGTAGAAAATGAGGATAATAACTTCTTTAAGTTATTTTCTAAGGACTTAAATACCGCAGGGTTTACCCTCACATTGAGAGAAATGAAAACTTCAGAATTAGAACAGGTTTTAGAAGACATAGAGCAGGTATTTAAGACAACCCTAGATACTAAAAAGTATCAATTAAAAATAAATGGTTTTGCAGTGGTCTTTGCACAGCTCAATAATTTTATTTTAGAAACTCAGTTTAAGTCTTTTTTTGCTGCATTTTTTGTAGCGTTTATGTGTTTGTTAATATTTATTAAACGCTTAAGAACAACACTTTTAGTTCTCATTCCAAATATATTACCATTAGCACTATTGGCTATTTTAATGAGTTTGTTGGATATTCCTTTAGATGTTTCGACAGCTATGATTACACCAATTATGTTAGGTATTGCTATGGATGACACCATTCATTTAGTATATAAATATAGACGAAGCAAGACTTTATCTGGCTCACCCGAAGAGCGCATGGATAAAGCAATGCATTACACGGGTAGCGCATTATTTTCTACAACCATTGCTTTGGTTGGTGGTTTTTTAATTATTGCTTCAAGTGCAACACCATCAGTCACTGACTTCGGGATTTTGTGCGCTGTTACTGTAGCCATTGCATTAATAACAGATGTCTTTTATTTGCCTGCACTATTGAAGAAATTTGATAAATAATAATTTTTACGAAACAATTTTAAAAGGAATCTCTAGTCCTTTTTCAATTTTTTTATCGTGTTCTATGAAAATAGTTTGATTGTTATAATTAGCTTCAATCATCCAATTTTGACCATTAAAATACGATGATACAACTGTTGCCTTAAAGTCTGAATGATCTGTAATTTGTAATTGGTGCGCGTAAAATATATCATTTTCAATTAGAGAATATTCACCAAAGAACGAGGCTATCAGTGGAGATTTTGGGTTGTTAAATAAATTTTTAGGGGTGTCTTTTGCAACTACCTTTTTATTATCTAATACAATCATCTGATCTGCAAATCCCAAAACATCGTTTTTATCATGAGATGCAACTAAACACGTTATATTTTTACCTTTTAAATAATTGAATACACTTCTTCTAAGTGATTGTTTTTTAAAATTATCGATATGGCTAAAAGGCTCATCTAGCAAAAGTATTTCAGGCTCCTTTGCTAATGCTCTTGCAATGGCAACACGTTGTTTTTGCCCACCGCTGAGATGTTTTACTTTAGTTTGAGCAAAGGCTTCTAACTCAACAACACTTATAAGTGTTTTAGTGCGTTCTTTTTTTTCTTCTGGGTAAAAACGAGAGAGAAATTTTCCAATATTCTCTTCAACAGTAGTATAAGGCATTAGATCAAATTCTTGGGACACATACTTCATAAAATCGTAGCCGATTATTAAATTAAATTTTGGACCCAGAATTTTTGTGTCTTTCCATAATATTTCCCCCTCCTCTAAATCGTATTCACCATAAATCAACTTTAACAAGGTGCTTTTACCAGAACCGCTTTCACCAATAATAGCCAGATTCTCGCCAGTATTAACATTGAAACTTAACTGATTAAGGACCTCAGTTTTAGCATATCCAAAAGAGAGATTTTTTATTTGAAGCATAGGCAAAAATACCATAAAAAAACCGCTTGAGTCATCAAGCGGTTTCAATATTAAGTTGAATTAAAATCTTATTTCTTAATAAATTTTCGTCTGACGCTTTTTCCGTTTGATTCTATTCTAAGGAAATAAACTCCACTTTGAAGGCTAGAAACATTAAGCTCGTTGTTTAAGAGTTGTTGATTGTAAACTTTTTTACCCGTAATGTCAAATACAGTTGCTATTTTTTGAGTAAGACTTGTTGCTGTTTTTATAACCAAAACATCATCAACTGGATTAGGATAAATAGATAAATCAGCCAAGGCCTCATCTTCAATACTCAATGGAGCAGATCCTTCAATAATGTTGTGTGTAGTATTAATACTTGGATTCACAACTTCATCAATAACACCTGATGGCCAATAAATTCTTATAGAAGTAATAGAAGTATTTGTTCCTATTCCAAAATGCGTAGTTAAAGAGCTCATAAACTCAAACCCTTCTCCACTTCTAACATCTCTAATTTGAGAACCGGAGGCAGTTGTTAATACAACTCTTGCTCCAATACCATTTATATTGCTGTAATTAGGGGTAATATGCCCCATTCCAATAGTATTTATTTTTACCCAATTGTTACTATTTCCTTGGTTATAATAAATGTTCCCGTTGTAATACGCATCAATAAAACCATCATTATTTAAATCACCAAAACTTCCATTTTTATAATCAATTTGATTTGGATCTGCATCCTCAAAAGTCATATCACCATTTCCATACATTATAGATCCATTACTTATAATATCTAGATGACCATCATTATCAATATCAAAACTCGAGCTTTCCCAACCCGTTGGGGCAGATATTCCTGCACCACTAGTTTCATCGGTAAACATCCAGTCGTTGTTTGGATTTCCATCATCGCTGAAGCCATTGTTTTCCATTAATTTATGTGTTCCAGAACTTGCTCCAACAAAGACATCCATATCACCGTCATTGTCAAAATCTCCCCAAGAAGAAGACCAAGTTTGCATTGGGTCGGCTAGGCCAATATCTGCAGCATTTTCAGTGAACGTACCATCCCCATTATTAGTGTACATAATATTTGTTCTTCGTTCCTCAGAACCTCCGCATTTTGCTACAAATAAATCAACATTTCCATCATTGTTATAATCGATCCAAATCGACCCATAATCACCACCAGACGGGAAATTTCCGAGCTCATAAGGTGCCCCTGGTGTAATATCGGATTGATAATAGGTAAAATTACCAGAACCGTCATTAATAAAGTAGACATTGGGCTCAACATCATGGCAAACAAAGGCGTCTAAATTTCCGTCATTGTTAATATCAATGAAATTAGACCGTTGTGAAAACACATAATCTGTGGTTGAATATTTAGTAAAGCTTGAGCCATCATTACTTGCTTTCATAAAAGTAACTCCACTTCCTGCACCATACAATAAATCTGTTTTACCATTCGCATCAAAATCTGCCGCAGCCATACTCCATGTTGGCAGATAGTCTGCATTTGGTGTAGCTACATTAATATTGGTAAATGATCCATCAGGATTTTGCTGCTTTATATTAATATTTGTTGAAGATACCCCTACAATATCGTCTAAGAAATCTCCATTCATGTCTACAATTGCTAAATCATATCCACCAACAGAAATAGGTTGTTGCGTAAAGTTAATTCTTGATGGCGTTTGTGTTGTGAAGGTAAAAGCTCCACTATAATTCGAAGTTTCACCTGTGCAAATAGATTGCACATAAAAGTCATAGCTTGTGCTTGAAGAAAGTCCTGTCAAATTATATGAAGTACTTGAAAGATTAGCAACTAAATTTCCAGTTCCTAGAATAAATCCAGTTGGTCCCCATTCTAGATTCCATTCTGTAGCAATTCCATTTTCAGTCCAGTTTAAGTTTGCAGAATCTAAACCAACTGTAGCGTTCAAGTTATTCGGTGAAGGACAACTAGCACCTTCTTCGATACAAATGTCAGCAGAACCAGATTGTTGATCCCTCCAAATAACTGCATAATAGGTTTGGCCTGGCGTTAGCCCTCCAATTAACCCTGAATTATCACCTGAATTAAATCCATTATTGGTACAATTAGATACAGATGCTCCACCGCAAGAGTCATAAACTTCTAAACCTATGCCACTGGCAGCACCGCTAAAATTGAATACTACGGAACCAATAGTTGGAGCAGTAAAACTTAAAAAGAAACCATAATTTCCAACAGCGTCACAAGTAGGGTTTTCGTTATTAGCATCAATATCTGTAGCAATAGAAAAGTCGAACGATGTTGGTGTAGCAACACTACAATCTGATTCCACGTTTATACTTAAAGCCGATCCGCATGTGCCACCAGCCGCGGCAGTAACAAAACTAAAAGGACCTGCATAAGTAGATAGATCACCTCCGCCACAATCTGATTGAACATAAAACTCATAAGCGACACCTTGAGTAAGTCCAGACAGATTATAAGATTCAGAATTAATATTAGTTACGGATGTTCCTGAACCCAGACTAAAACCAGAAGTACCCCATTCTAAATTCCATTGGGTTGCAGATCCAACCTCACTCCATTGTAAATCCGCAGAAGTTTCAGAAACGCTAGTAAAATTGCCATTTATTGGTTCGAGACATGTTGGAGACTCAAAAAGAGTTACCACAATATTTGACCAATTAGCGTTAGAGCCAGTATAGCTTTGATTAAGGACTAAATCAATATAGCCATTTGCAGTTGGGTCATATAAGCCAGCTAAACTTCCAATAAATGTTAAGGTGGTTGAATTGGTTGAATTTTGGCCACCAGAGGTTGGTGGATCAATATTTACAGAACCCGAAGACGTCGTAACAGTTAAATCTGCTTCGTTTGACCATGGAACGCCAGAACCATCTTCCCAATCAACAGAAATCGAGAAAGACTCATAATATCCCGTTGAAGATGCTGAAACAGCTTCTGAATTTGCAGCATCATTGAGATTTATAGTTACTGGTGAACCTGCAGCAACATTTGTCGGACCTACAATCGGGTCAAAAACATACTGAGCATTACCTAAATAGAAGGTAAATACAGTTATAATTATTAAAATGGTAATTTTTTTCATATTTCTAAGATTAATTGCAATTAGTTAATGTGGCAATCCATTCTTCAATAAGAGCAATACCTTCATCGTGATTAATAGTTCTGCCCAATAGAGGCATCCTAAAGGATTCGTCAGTAGTACTTAATCTGTAATAAAGAATAGATAAGTCAGTATTGTTGGGTTTAACAATATAAGAATTTGGTATAAACTGTGTTTCTGGTTCTATACAAACACCTATATTTTCTGGATCGGACGTGAATTGAAATTCAAAACGCATTGGTCTATAATTGCAGTGACCAAAATCTGAATGGCAATGCGCGCAGTTAATATCTAAGTAGGATCTAACTCTTTCGTCTAAGGGTTGAGCGTCATCCTTCCAATCCACAGTAGTGATTATATTGGATGGGAAGTCTGATTCAATATATCCAATCTCACTTAATTTTCTTAGTTGGTTGGATATTCCATCGGGAAACGCAAAGTCTTTATTTATATTTTGCGGTTTAAAGCCAATGGGTGTCGGCTGGTCTAATTGATTATGACAAGTAAAACACTCTGCTCTTGAAGGTACTCTATAATTAGTTGATTTAAGAGATTCTCCTTCTAACCAACTCAAATTTAAGGTGCTGCCTTGATTTGTAAAAAACGCCTCTGTTTGCTCGTCATTCCATACATAATTTGCAAAATCCCATCCAGTTGGTTTTTTATACATAAGACGTGTTTCGATAAGTCTTGTTTCATTACTTGGCTGAACGTTATTATAGAAGAAGTTTTTGATTAGAATTGTACCTGTTGGTAATTCTAAAGGGGAATGATCACCGTTATAATTTCCTCTTACCCCATTTGGCATCCAAATAAATCGTTTTTTCTTAGCGTAATCAGAGAACAAAGGTGTTATTAAGTCATAGGGCACAACTCCAAATGTTGGGTTTAAATTTTTCAAGTCTCCACTAAAAAAGTTGTATTCAGAAAGTGTAGCATGCGGTGAATTTTCTCCAAACGCATGTACTACAGACAACGATGTTATATTGATAGTTACATTCTCTGTTTTACAACTTCCAAAATTATCACATACCGTATATTGAAATGAATCGTTACCAATTGTATTAGGATAAGCACTATAAATCACAAAATCATCACTTGGGTTATCCGGTGAATTGTTGTCGTTGACTTGTAGAACTCCTAATGTCGGATTGGTAACGGATAAACTTCCTGTTTGAGGTAGATTATTATCATTACTCAAAATATAAATCTGTTGAACTGAATTCTGAGTAATCACAATATTGTCTGGTTTGGTTTTTGCGCTTACAGCTGCAGTGTTATCATCAATTTCACTGCAGGAAAAAATTAAGCAAAAGCACACCAAGACAAATTTAACAGCGTAATTTCTATCCATAATAACAATTAATGCACACCTATATAACAACCTCAAGGCCAAAAGTCCTACTTAGCCAAAATGCCACTAAAACTAAGGTTTTTATGTCAAATCGTTAATCGACCTAAATTTCCGCTAAACTGTTACTTAAAGGCGTTGTATTTTAGAAGAAAAAAACGATTTATCATATTGAATCTTAAGGCCTTATTAAACCTGTAATAAAAATAAATTATCCACATAGGGAACAACATTGCTAACAGCTTGTTCTTTTTGTATAGCATTGGTTTTACTTTTACTAAATATCTAAAGTATTTTTCTGGCGTAATAAGAAAACTTTTTAGCATACCTACCGGACTCTTAATCTTTGGTGGTTGATAAGAAATACCAACTTGATTAGTGCCCACGTTTTGATAAAACCCTTGGCTTAAAGTTTCTAAGAATTTCAGTTTTCTATTATTTTGAGACACACCTACTTTTAAGGCTATTTTAGACATTGCGTTTTGTAGCATGCCATGAGAATAACACAATGAGTTTAAGCTGAGTAAAAGCTCTTTATGAAGCCCGATCATTTGTTCTTGATGGTCCTTAATATGGGTGTCGTAGAGCCATTTTTCCTCAGGTTTATGATATTCTAAGGTAAAGCCTTTAGCATCTAAACTATAATCTAATGCGCTTCCATGATCTGCAGCAGAAAATTGTTCATACAACTGCATGTTTGCCATAATGATATGGTCATTATAATCTGGATAAGGCATAATAGAAAAATTAAGACCATAACGCTGGGTTAGCGGTTGTATGTCGTAAATTTCATTCAACCCAAGATAATACCCTGTGACAGAAATATTTTCTTCAAAAAATGTGTAAATAGCCTCTTGCATTGTTCCACCCCAGCCTATATCTGCTAGATGAATACCTTCAGCTTCAATATTGGCTCCAAAAGAGTTTATATAAGTTTTAAATGCATTACTGCTTTCAAGCCTATGTTTGTCATAGTAGTCAATAAACGTCTTATTCTTTTTTAAGTTTTCAAAAACGGTCGAAGAAAAGAAACCTTCAACTGGTAAACTACCATCAATTTGTAATTCACTTAATATTGTATTTTGAATATCGTCTGGACAATTCACAGCGATTAAAAAGTCACCCGCCGAAAGATTACTATACTTTTTGCTCAAAAACGTAAACGGCTCGTCATTAATATCTTTCAGAGACATTTGAAGCGCCGCGTGTCTTGAAATCTTTAAGTAATGTGTTTTAATTTTTTTGCTAGAGTCGATTGATGAAAATTCTTGATACGAATCAAAAAGTTTCTTTAAAAACTGGCCTTCACGAGAAAGAAAAAATAAGTTTTTTATGTTTTTTCGCTTAGCGGTTTCATAAATCCGTTCAGCAAAAATATGGTAGAATATCGCATATTCGGTAAAAGGAATCGCCGAACGACGTTTACATTTTTTATAAATGCTGTTAAGGATATATTTTAATCGCTTTTTATCGTTTCCAAAATTGTTTAATTTATTCTTCCTTAAATATTTTTTATGAGGCAGGAGATAGGCGTTTAAGCCATTTTTAATCGCATTGTCATAATCGCTTCTTTGATTATCACCTATCATCATTATATCTTCTGGGTTAAATCCTAGCTCAGAAATTAAGGGAGCATAAATAGAATTTCGATATTTACTTTTTTCCAGAGATGCCGAGCTATAAATACCATCAAATAAGTCTACAATGCCATGATGATTGAGAAGTTTTTTAAACAATGAAATTGAGCCGTAGAAGTCAGACACCAAGTAAACTTTACCACCATTGGATTTAAAATATTTAATAGTGTCAATGACATCTTGGTCTAAATATTGTACACTAGCCTCAGCTTTAACATCAGCATCTTCAAAAAGCTCTATAAAAGACGGTTTATTTTCAATTGAAATAATATCATCATTAATAAGTCTTTTAGAAATTTCTTCTTGTTGGACCTGATATGGAATTTCATCAACCTCTTTGCCCAGCTTTTTTTCAAGATAATTAACAGATTCTTGCCTTATAAAGTAAAGGGCATCGACGGAAATAGGAAGCCCCAATTCTCGAATCATGAATTTAGCCCATAGTCTTTGCACATAATTAGGGTGCACAGACCTATGAACTATAGTATCATAATAGTCTGTGAAAAGATATTTTATTTGCTTTTCCTTAAGCTGTTTGTTTAGTTGGTTAAGTGACAATTGATTTAGATTTGGTTAATAGCAAGGGAATTAATTACCCTTTTACTTTTTCTTTGGTTTTACTTGGCAACACGTCAAAGCCCATATTGTAAAGTGTAAAACCGAATATATCGGCATATTGTTCAATGGTTTTACTAACTGGAGTTCCAGCACCATGCCCTGCATCTGTTTCAATGCGAATTAACGTTGGGTTATTTCCCGATTGCTTGCGTTGTAATTCTGCTGCAAATTTAAAACTATGAGCAGGTACAACTCTATCATCATGATCTCCAGTGGTTACTAAAGTTGCTGGATAGGACACGCCTTCTTTAACATTATGAACTGGAGAATACCCTTTTAAATATTCAAACATCTCTTTGTTATCTTCTGCTGTACCATAATCATATGCCCAACCAGCGCCTGCGGTGAAAGTATGATAACGCAACATATCTAAAACACCAACAGCCGGTAATGCTACTTTCATTAAATCAGGTCTTTGAGTCATTGTCGCTCCGACCAATAACCCACCATTTGAGCCACCTCGAATAGCTAAATAATCAGAAGAGGTATAGTTATTGGCAATAAGATATTCACCTGCAGCTATAAAATCATCAAATACATTTTGCTTTTTCATTTGTGTTCCGGCATCATGCCAAGCTTTTCCATATTCTCCACCACCTCTTAAATTGGCAACAGCATAAACACCACCTTGTTCCATCCATACGGCATTTGCGATGCTAAAACTAGGAGTCAAAGAAATATTAAATCCTCCATAGCCATAAAGAATGGTTGGATTTTTCCCATTAAGACTAATGCCTTTTTTGTAAGTTATAATCATCGGAACATTAGTGCCATCCTTAGACTTATAAAACACTTGTTTGCTTTCATAATCCTCGGGATTAAAGTCTATGCTCGGTTTACGGAATAATTCTGAAGTTCCAGTTTCAATATTATATTTATAAATACTTCCCGGAGTGACATAATTTGTAAACGAATAGTATAATTCTTTCTCTTCCTTCTTTGCTCCAAACCCATTAGCACTCCCTACTCCTGGTAGTTCCACCTCTCTTATCAATTGACCGTTATAATCGTACTGTAAAACCTTTGAAACTGCATCTACCATATATTTTGCAAAAAATGTTCCTCCTCCAGTAGAAGGTGTTAGTACATTTTCAGTCTCTGGAATAAAGTCTTTCCAATTTTCTGGTCCAGGATTAGACGCATCTACGGTAACTACACGTCTATTAGGTGCATCTAAATTAGTCATGATGTAAAGTTTGGACCCTACATTTTCAATGATGTTTGAATCTGAATCGGTATGTCCTAAGATTTCAACTAATGGAGCATTAGGAACGTTTAGATCTTTAATGTATAATTTGTTTCCAGAAGTAGAAACTCTTGGTGTGATTATAAGGTAGCGGTCGTCTTCCGTTACACCACCATAAATATATCTATGTTTTTCTTCTGGTGTCCCTCCATAGATTAATTGATCTTCGGATTGTTTTGTGCCTATTTTATGATAATAAACTTTATGCTGATCTGTTTTAGCTGATAATTCGCTTCCTTTAGGTTTGTCATAACTTGAATAATAGAAGCCTTCATTTTTGTACCAGGACATACCGCTAAACTTAATATCTATTAGGGTATCTTCAACAATTTCTTTGGTCTCCACGTCCATTACAAGAATCTTTCTCCAGTCGCTTCCTCCTTCAGATATGGCATATGCTAGTGTTTTCCCATCTTTAGAAAAACTAGTACCTCCTAATGATATGGTACCGTCTTCTTTAAATGTATTTGGATCAAGGAATACTTCGGCAGTACTTGGGTCGTCGCCTGTTTTATATCTGTAAATCACATATTGATTTTGAAGTCCATCATTCTTGTAGAAATAGGTGTAATCTCCTTCAACAAATGGAGATCCTATTTTCTCGTAATTCCAAAGTTTTGTTAAGCGGTCTTTTAGTTCTTCTCGGTATGGGATATTCTCCAAGTAACCAAATGTGGTTTCATTTTGAGATTTAACCCAAGCTTCGGTTTGTTTACTTCTATCGTCTTCTAGCCAACGGTAAGGGTCAGCAACTGCAACATTAAAGTACGTGTCTACAGTATCAACCGTTTTAGTTTCAGGATATTCTAATGTAATAAACTCTCTCACGTTTTCTGTTTCATTTTTACAAGAAACAAAAATACTTAGTGCAGCTGTAACTAGAAGTAATTTTTTCATAATAGGTCTTTTTGATATTAAGCAATGTTAATCTCAAAGATAAGTATTAACAAAATTGACTAAATCAAAAATTTCTTAAAACTTACAGTAAATTGGGAACCCAATAATAAGCGAATACCAACAAATTTTTTAATTAATTAGTTGAAATACAAAAAACTATCGCTATTATGACGTCTTTAAATGCAGTTACGACTCTTATGAAAACTAGTAACGAGTGTTACATTTTGGCCTTATACTAAGACGTGTTTGACCAAATATTCCGCTATTTGAACTGTATTAGTTGCTGCACCTTTTCTTAAATTATCACTGACTACCCAAAGATTTAAGGTCTTTGGTTGAGAGCCGTCTCGTCGTATTCTTCCGACAAATACATCATCTTTACCATTAGCGTACATTGGCATTGGATAAACATTGACATCAAGATTATCCTGTACTGTAACTCCGTCGGTTGCATTTAGAAGTTCTCGCACCTCAGTTAGATCAAAATCATTTTCAAATTCAACATTCACAGCTTCGCTATGGCCGCCAGCAGTAGGTATTCTAACTGCAGTTGCAGTAACAGCAATCGATTTGTCATTTAGGATTTTTTGAGTTTCTCTAACCAACTTCATTTCTTCTTTTGTATAGCCATTGTCCTCAAAAACATCACAGTGTGGAATAGCATTTTTATGAATTTGATAATGATAGGCCATTTCTCCTCTTTTACCAGCAATTTCATTTTCTAATTGCTCAACGGCTTTAACACCTGTTCCAGAAACGGATTGGTATGTAGAGACAACGATGCGCTTAATTTTATACTTATTGTGCAGTGGTGCTAATGCCATAACCATTTGAATGGTAGAACAGTTTGGATTAGCTATAATTTTATCATCTTTAGATAATAGGTTAGCATTAATCTCTGGTACCACAAGTTTCTTAGTGGCATCCATTCTCCAAGCAGAAGAATTATCGATAACTGTGGTTCCTACCTCAGCAAATTTTGGAGCCCATTCTAATGATGTACCACCACCTGCCGAAAATAAAGCAATATCTGGACGCTTTTCAATAGCCGAAGGAATACTTATAACCTCATGTTCAGTCCCTTTGAATATTATTTTTTTTCCTACTGAGCGCTCAGAAGCGACTAAAAGTAATTCATCAACCGCGAAGTTGCGTTCCTCTAATACATTAAGCATTACATTACCTACCAAACCAGTTGCACCAACTACAGCTATTTTCATGTGTTTTTATTAAAAATGAACCACAAAGCTAATCAAAAATTTACCCTTATTATATAATTAATTTTGGCCTTTAACAATTAAATCACAAATTGTTAAATATATAACAATTTAGGATTCTTAAAAGAAAAACCCAAGCGATTGCCTGGGTTTGATTAATAAAATATAATGTAGCGGTGTCGCCAACGTTTATTTCTTTAAAGAATCTCTAATTTCTATCAATAAATCAATTTCTGATGGACCAGCTGGTGCTTCCGGTGCCGGTTCTTCTTTTTTATTTATTTTATTAACTCCTTTTACAATCATAAACATCACAAATGCTACAATTATAAAATCAATAACATTGGTTAAAAATGTTCCGTACTCTAAAAATACTTCTCCAACCTTTTCACCAGCGTCATTCAGTTCACCTTCTTTTAATTGAAACTTTAATGACTTAAAATCGGAATTGAAGATTAATCCAACTAATGGGGAAACAATGCCTCCTGTAAATGACGCGACTACATTATTAAAAGCAGCACCCATAACAAAACCAACAGCAATGTCGACCAGATTGCCTTTCATTGCAAATTCTTTAAATTCTTTTAACATAATTAGTTAGTGTTTTAATTATTATGCTGCTAAAGTAACGAATTTTAAGATATGTTAAAATTTTAACATTCAGATACGTTAAGATACTTACGCTTTACGCGCTGTGAAATAGCAGTAATTAGTTCATAGGAAATGGTGCTTGCAGTTTCTGCCAATTGAGAAGCTTTAGTGGTCCCATCAAAAATTATGACTTCATCACCTTCGCTGCAATCGATATCAGTTATGTTTACCATAATCATGTCCATACAAACATTTCCAATTATTGGTGCTTTTTTGTTATTAATAAATACGTAACCATTCCCATTCCCGTATGATCTACCTATGCCATCAGCATGGCCTATTGGGATGGTTGCAGTTTTTTCAAATCCTCTAGCCTTGTAAGCTCTATTATAACCTACAGATTCACCTTCTTCAATACAATGAATTTGAGAAATTACAGATTTAAGCGCGGCAATTGGTTTTAATTGATTGTCTTCTTCTTCAGAGTTACCAAATCCAAAAAGTCCAATACCACACCGTACCATATCAAAATGCGCTTCAGGATAATTAATGACGCCAGAAGTGTTGCAGAGATGCCTCCAAGGTCTATAATCTAATTTACTGTTAAATTCTAAAGCTATAGAATCAAATGCTTTAATTTGTTGTTTTGTGAAATCAACTTCCTTAATGTCTTCACTAGCTGCTAGATGAGAAAATAAAGATTTTACTCTTACCGATTTTGTACTATTTATTTTCGATATGACATAATCTATATTACTGTCCCAAAAGCCTAGGCGATTTAATCCAGTATTAAATTTAATATGTACTGGATAATTGTTCTGCATTTCACTTTCGGCAACCCTAACAAACTCATTTAAAACCTTGGAGCTGTAAAGGCTAGGTTCTAAGCAGCGATTAATAATAGTTTTAAAATTTACAGGTTGGGGGTGCAGCACTAAAATGGGTGTTTTTACACCAGCGTCTCTTAGAGCAATACCTTCATTTGTGTAGGCTACAGCAAAATAATCCACCTGTAATTGTTCCAAATGTTTGGCAACTGCTATAGAATCGCTTCCATAAGCAAAGGCCTTAACTACTGCTAAAAACTTAGTTTTTGAATCTAATTTAGATTTAAGGTAATTAAAGTTATGAGATAGTGCGCTAAAATCAATCTCGAGAACCGTTTCAGTTGCTTTAGGCATTTGATTTTTTTTCTTTAGATTTCACCTCCTCAGGATCATTTACTTTCATTTGCCTTACCTTATCTCTAAGCATGCTTTTGTAAAAGGCTGCTCTGCTTAAAGGCTCGTATTCATCTACCTCTCCTAGTAATACCAAATCATCGCTTTTTGCTTTTCTGTAACTGTACTGGGCTAAATTCCCTGTTTTTGTACATATGGCATGCACTTTAGTTACATATTCAGCTGTTGCCATAAGATATGGCATAGGCCCAAACGGATTTCCTTTAAAATCCATATCAAGTCCAGCTACGATAACACGTATACCTTTATTGGCTAGATCATTACAAACACGTACAATCTCATCATCAAAAAACTGAGCTTCATCTATACCCACAACATCGCAGTCATCTGCCAAAATAGGAATATTAGCTGCGGCAGGTACTGGAGTAGATCTTATTTCATTTGAATCATGGGAAACAACCATTTCATCATCGTAACGAATATCAACGGTTGGTTTAAAAATTTCAACCTTTTGCCGCGCAAATTGAGCGCGCTTTAATCGTCGAATTAGTTCTTCAGTTTTCCCAGAGAACATTGACCCGCAAATCACTTCAATCCACCCAAATTGTTCTTTATGATTTACTGTATTTTCAAGAAACATTTCGTAAATTTAGCACTAAAAGGTAGTATTTATTCGTTTGTATAAAGGTCAATCAAAATTATTAAAAATCAAAAGTAAAAATGAAAAAGAAATTAGAATCAGAATTAATTAGTATAGCACACCGGATTCTAAAATTAAAGGGTAGAGAAGACGTGGATAGAATGCATGAAGAGGTTACTCAGTTGTATGAGAAATTGACCGTTTTAAAGTTTGCTCATGAGAATTTTGAAGATGACATGCCAACAATTGGTAATGACTCTTCGTTCTTTGACATGTTAGATACAGCATTTAATAATAAAATTAGTGACAATATAGAGGTTGGTAATAAAACTTACATTAATGTCGATGAAAGAGAAGATGACGGCATTATGGAGCCTGTTATGGAAAAGATAAAGGACATGGTTGCTCAAATGCCTGAAGAAGCACAACAGGTAGATGTTTTGTTTGAAGAAGCGGTCGCTAACGAAAAACCCACTACCATAGAATTTGAAACCATATCCTCTGATTTTGCAGACCTACCAGAATTTGAACCTATTGAAGAAGCTCAAAAAAGAGAAGCTGAAAAAGGTAAAAAATCATTAAACGATCAATTAAAAGGTCAGAGTTTACAAATAGGGCTCAACGATAAGATTGCTTTTATTAAGCATTTATTTGATGGTAAAAGTGAAGATTATAACAGAGTTATATCTCAAATCAATACTGCAAATTCTTTAGTTGAAGCTAACAGGTTAATCTCAGAGATGGTTAAACCAGATTATAATAACTGGTTAGGTAAAGAGGAATATGAAGAGCGATTTATCGAAATAGTCCAAAGTAAATTTAGTTAATTAATGCGGGCTAAGAATATTGTCTATTGGGTAAGTTCAGTCTTATTTTGCTTTGTTTTTTCGTATTCTGCCTTTATGTACTTTTCAAAAACCGAGATGGTTCATGGTGTTTTTGAAAGTTTTAATTACCCAACTGACATTGTTATTCCATGAGCGATACTCAAGGTTTGGGGTTGTAGTGATTTTATTAAGACCTAAAGTATGGCTAACAGAATGGGCCTATGCAGGGTTTTTCTTTGATCTTATTTTGGCTACTGCTGCTCACCATTTTGCCGATCATCCTTTAGGGTTATCCTTTTATACTGTTCCTATCTTATTTATATCCTATTTCTTAGGGAACTATATTAGAGCCTAATTTAATAATTGAGATAAATATAGCCCTGATAAGAGGTATCTAGTGCATTTATTTCTAAAATATAAAAATAAGTGCCTACAGGAAGTAGCTCTGAGGAATTAGGGAATCCCATATTGGTTTTGCCACCCCAAGTGTTCGCATAATTATTTCCTTGATAAATTTGTGCACCATAGCGGTTGTAGATTTTAATTGTGTTTTCTGGAAAATCTTCAATACATGGAATAACTAAAACATCATTTTTGCCATCACCGTTAGGTGAAATACCTTCTGGGATTTGCAAACAATTAGAAATTTCAACACTCGCACTATCTTCATTGTTAGAAGAGTCTCTATCAATTTCAGAAAGGCTATTTAAAGCAGCGACGTTTAATAAATTTATCGAAGAAACAACCTGAACATTGATTTGTAACGTAGCACTTTCATTTGGCATTAAGCTTGGAATAGTCCATATTAAGGAGGATTCATCAAATCCACCCATAATTGATACAGCAGAAATAAACTCATAACCTTGAGGTAACACGTCAAGGATTTCGATATTAGTACCTTCTGAAGTTCCAAAATTAGAAGCAGTGATGGTAAATGTTGTTTGATCACCAATAATAACTTCAAATGGCTCAACAGTCTTTGTTATTGCAATATCCACATTTGATGTGTCTATTATTACATTTAAAGTTGCACTTGTTTGTGATGTGTCAATATTGTTTGTATTGCTAAAATTTGAAAAATTATTAAGATAAGATCCAGCAGTATCAGAAGTCACCATTACTGAGAATGTACAGCTTTCAACGCCATCCGGGAATATGAGGTCTGAAATACCAACTGAAGTATCACCAATATTACCATTAAATACAGCTGTGCAGCCATTTGCTTCTACCCAATTAGGTATACCGGACAAAACCACTCCATTAGGAAGGTTATCTATAAATGCAATATTATTTTGGGTTGGATTACTAGCAATATTAAAAATTGTAAAAACAAGTTCACTTTCTCCTTCTTCAAAAATCGTTTCTGGCAAAAAGAATTTATCTAATTCTGGTGAAATCACCTGAACACTATTAATAGAAATATTGGTTTCAGGAGTAACCTCTTCATTATTCGCTGCACTAGGAAATGCTTCTGCAACATTATTAAAGGCTCCGCCAAAAGCAGGTGCAATAACAGGAATACTTATACTAACTGTAGATCCAGCATCAATTACGGGTACAATTCCTGTAATTGTGTTGCCATTAATGTTAAAATTAGAGATGCAGGTCGCACTCCCAGAGCTTACAGTACATGTTGGGCTGCCAGAAATTGTAAAAGCAGCATTAAGTACATTTTCAAATTCAATATCTATAGCAGTAGAGCTGGTAATACTGTTGCTAATATCTACGATCCAATTGAAAGCTTCTCCTGTATCAACTTGCGTAAATTCAGGATAAGTTTGTACGACTAAATCAATACAAGGAGCAAAAAATGTATCTACACTAGCTACATTGTTAATAATATCATTTTCTGGAACATTATTAACATAATTAACTCTAACTACGTTTTTTCCTATTCCGGGTTGCAATGAGCATTCAGGTTGCCAATCAATGGTTACTGTGAAAGTTACGGAACTATTTGCGGGAAGTACCTGGTTTTCATCTGGTAATACCTCCCAAAAGGTATCAAAAGAACCATCTTCGGTTAAACCGTCAAAAATTACACCAACATAGGCATTTTCAATATTGAAACAAGAAGCTGTTCCGGTTGTATTAGTGCACTCTACGCTAATTAATGTGCCGGTAATTGGAACATTGTTTCCGCTTGGAACTGGCATATGATCTTGAATCTGTATAGGTTCATCAGTTGCACCAACATTTGTAACAGTTACCTCATAAGTTACTTCTCCCCATTCTGCAGTATCTTGCGGAGAACTTCCAATTGGCAAAGCTGGGACTGTTTGAGTTTTAGATACTTGAATATCTGAGATTTCATTTCCATCACAAGGCTCTGCTGCTGGTAATTCAATACTTAAATCATGAAAATTATTATCGGGATTTGTATCTACAATTTGAGCATCTAAAATATTGGTTACACTTCTAAGAGCTGCTTGAACAACATTTGGATTAGTACTGCAAGGAGGTTCAAAATATTGTACCACTGTCTCAATGACTATTGTAGTATTTGGTTGTAATACAAAATCATTAGTTACCCAGAGTAACTCGTTTGTAGATATTGTAAAATCATTACAGGTAACAGAACCAGTAGAGCTAACACAATTAACTGAAATAATATCCCAATCTAAAAAGGGGATTAAATTTTGAAAGAAAAAACGAATAGGTGCCTCTGAAGGTCCATTATTACTGACGGTTGTTTCAAATGTTATATTCTGACCATATTGTAAATCGACGGATTGATCAGGGTCTATTTGAACTGTTTCAATACATATATCTGTCAAAGGGCATGGTTCGGCATTAAGCAATACTGTATTTACCAAGTTAGAGTTATCAGATGATGCATTAGCATGACTTAATTGAATTTGAATAAAGCTATCAACATCGATAGGTGTTGGGTTTGTTGAACAGGTAAAATTTGAATACGTATAAACCAACTCAAATGTTATACTCCCTCCAGATGTAACTTCAAAAGAATTTTCAAACTCAAATATTTCTGATATTGTGGTCACATTTTCTGGTGTTGAAGTTAAATTAATAATAACAGGACATTGGGTACCATTGGTGCCTCCCAAGCACTCTAAAGAAACAAATTCAACAAAGGGTAATCCATTTTCTACAGGAGTATTTAAACTAATATTTCCTTCAAAAGTATCGATTGGGAAGTCTATTGCGCTGTTATTTGTGATAGTAAATTGATAGGTAACTTCGTCTCCCCAAGCATCAATGGCTGTTCCTTCTGCTGGCTGAATTTGCACATGAGAAACCGTAAAGTCTATTACAATATCTAATACATCGATAGAGATAATAGATTGATTATTGCTAGTATTTGTATCAGTTGTTCCGTTAGGAGGACTAATCGTTCCGTTGGCCGCTATCCCACCAAGGTTTGTTGGGGCAGTAACCGCAACCAATAACTCAACACTAGAATTGTTTGGAAGGTCTGCAATGATTCCAGTTAAAACATTCCCCGTGATATTAATTCCCGAAACATCTGTAGCCTCATTAGTATTATTTTGTGAAGTCGTACTGTTAATAATTAAATCATCATCAAAGTCTATGGATATATTAGCGTTACTAGCAGTATTGCCAGAATTAGAAATGGTAATGAGGTATTGAAAATCTTGATATATATCTACCTGTGATACAGCACTCCCACCTAAATTTTGTGCTTCAATATTAATAGATAAATCTGTAGTTTGACTTTGAGCTTGCGCATATAAAAAGCATAAAAACAATAAGCATAATTGTTTAATCATCTGGAATTCTTGGATTGATAGTTAATAGCTTAAAGGGGAGGAATATTAAATATAATAGATAATTTTTGAATTCTCCTACTTATTGCCCTTATATGTAACTAAGATGTCAAATACTTTAAATGGTTGCGTCATCTTGTAGAAAAGATTGTAAATTTGATTTGAAACTATCTCATTTATGAAGCTATTCCTTGTACCAACGCCAATAGGAAATCTTAAGGATATTACCTTAAGAGCTATAGATGTTTTAAAAGAAGTTGATTTAATCTTAGCTGAAGATACACGTACTTCAGGTAAACTTCTGAAGCATTATGATATTGTTACTCCAATGCAAAGTCATCATATGCATAACGAGCATAAAATTGTGAAAGCTTTAATCGAAAAATTAAAATCAGGATTATCGATTGCCGTTATAAGTGATGCTGGTACACCAGCAATTTCTGACCCTGGGTTTTTATTGGTTCGTGCTTGTGTAGAAGTGGGTATTGAGATTGAAACTTTGCCTGGAGCAACGGCATTTGTTCCTGCCCTTGTTAATAGTGGTTTACCGAATGATAAGTTTGTTTTTGAAGGGTTTTTGCCTGTAAAAAAAGGACGTCAGACAAGACTCAATTTATTAGCAGAAGAAACAAGGACCATGATTTTTTATGAAAGTCCACACAAGCTCATTAAAACTCTAAGACACTTTTGCGATTATTTTGGCGAAGATCGTCAGGTATCAGTATCAAGAGAGTTGACAAAACTATACGAGGAAACCATTAGAGGAACGGCTAAGGAGGTTTTTGAACACTACACCAACAAACCACCTAAAGGAGAGATTGTCATTATAGTGGCTGGAAAAAAGTAGTGAATGTATTACTTAATAATATCAGTCAATGTAGCACTTGTAAAGCGCATTTACCTTTAGGTCCAAGACCCGTCGTAGCAGCACATCCAAAATCCAAAATTGTTATTATTGGTCAGGCTCCTGGAAAAAAGGTGCATCAGTCGGGAATTCCTTGGAATGATCAAAGCGGTAAAAAGCTACGAGAGTGGTTAAATGTTACAGATGAGGAATTTTACAATACAGAGAACTTTGCCATTATACCAATGGGATTTTGCTATCCTGGAAAAGGAAAAACAGGAGATTTACCACCACGGCCAGAATGTGCACCACAATGGCATGACGCTTTATTAGAGAAAATGCGAAATGTAGATTTAATTAGTTTAATTGGCGCCTATGCGCAAAATTATTATTTAAAAGACAAGAAAACATTGACAGAGCGTGTTGGGGACTTTAAAACCTATCTACCTAAATATTTTCCTATTCCTCATCCTTCACCAACAAATAGATTTTGGCGCGCAAAAAACCTTTGGTTTGAAGAATTGGTGGTGCCTGAGTTAAAAGACTACATTTCTAAAATAGTATAAAAAAAGCCTTACCATTTTTGGTAAGGCCTTAACTCTTAAATGGATTTGAGATTAATATTTAGTGCCATCATGTTTGCCTTTTTCCCATCCGTGTTTTCCGAGATACTGGTCAGCACTTTCTACAGCTCCTGATTCTATATCAGTTCCCATAGAGTCGTTCCATCTGTTGAGGTATCCGAAAAGTGAAATTACACCTAACATTTCTACAATTTCCCCTTCGTCCCAATGCTCATATAATCGTCTTTTAATATCTACATCTACAGCATTAGGCACTAATGATGCTGCTAAGCTAAAGTCTAAAGCTGCGCGCTCTGCCTCAGAAAAAGCAGGATGTGTTCTGTATTCCCAAATATTATCGAGTTGTTCTTGTTCTGCGCCATAACGCTCGGCTGCTCTAATAGCGTGAGCCTGACAATATCGACAACCAGTAGAATTACTACTTACCCATGCAATCATGCGTTTCAAGGCCGAGGTTACGCGACCTTCGTTGGCCATAACGGCTTTGTTTAGGTTTATAAATGCTTTACTAATTGCTGGTCGTCGTTGCATAGTCAAAACAGAATTTGGGCAAAATCCAAGGGTTTCATTAAAGAATTCTGACAATTCTTTTGTTTTCAAATCATGCTCTGGCGATAACGGAGTTACTAATGCCATAGTTGTATTTTTAAGTCGTATTTTTGATTGTACAAGATAGCAGTTCTAACATGTAATCTAAAACAAAATGGCAGATAAAATTGTAACACATTGGCAAGGTAGTTTAACCTTTGAATCTGATAATCCAAGTGGAAAATTAGTAATTATGGATACAGATGTTGAGGGTGAAGAACGTAAAGGATTATCTCCTAAAGCAATGATGTTATCATCATTAGCCGGTTGTTCTGCTCTGGATGTGATTTCAATCCTAGACAAGATGAATGAAGACATTGACGATTTTAAAATTGAAGTGTCTGGAGAACTAACAGATGAACATCCAAGATTTTACCATTCTGTGGTAGTTGATTATCATTTTTATGGCACAGATTTAAATAAGAAAAAATGTGAAAGAGCTGTTGATTTATCTGTAGAAAAGTACTGTGGTGTCATGGAGATGTTCAGGCAGTTTGCTAAAATAGAAACATCAATTCACTACCACAATGTGATGAAAAAATAGGCTCCAAACAGTCAATGACTCTTGAATATGATGACATGAGAATCTTTTTTCAAAGAAAATAGAATATTGGGCATCATACAAAATAGATGACAAACAACTGTTAATCAGTTATTTGTAAATTTTGTAGCCCATCTGAATTTACAAGTTAATTCTTCATAACACGACTCCGAGCTTGTTCAATAGGTAATTTTAACATTGCAACTAAGATTTTGCAAGCTTAAGTTATGAGTCAATTAAATAAATACAGCAAAACAGTTACACAAGATCCAACACAGCCAGCTGCTCAGGCTATGCTTCATGCTATTGGATTAACCAAAGAGGATTTTTTTAAGCCAATTATCGGAATTGCAAGTACAGGTTATGAGGGCAATCCTTGTAATATGCACCTAAATGATTTAGCAAAACTTGTAAAAGAAGGCACAAAGAATGAGGATATTGTTGGGTTAATATTTAATACTATTGGAGTTAGCGATGGTATTTCCATGGGAACACCAGGAATGCGTTACTCCTTACCGTCGCGAGATGTTATTGCCGATTCTATGGAAACTGTAGTTCAAGCGATGAGTTATGATGGGCTTGTTACTGTTGTTGGTTGTGATAAAAATATGCCAGGTGCTCTAATGGCAATGATTAGATTAAACCGTCCTTCTATTTTAGTGTATGGTGGTACCATAGATTCAGGATGTCATGAAGGTAAAAAGTTAGATGTTGTTTCTGCGTTTGAGGCTTGGGGAAGTAAAGTTGCAGGGACTATGGCCGAAGACGAGTATCAAAATATTGTTGAAAAAGCTTGTCCTGGGGCAGGTGCTTGTGGCGGAATGTATACCGCTAATACTATGGCATCTTCTATAGAAGCTTTAGGTATGGCATTGCCATATAATTCTTCAAACCCTGCATTAAGTAAAGAAAAAAAGGACGAGTCGGTTCGAGCTGGCGAAGCTATGCGCATCTTACTAGAAAAGGATATTAAACCCTCTGATATTATAACACGCAAGTCTCTCGAAAACGCAATAAGATTAGTTACAATTCTTGGTGGTTCTACCAATGCAGTTTTACATTTTCTTGCTATTGCAAGAGCAGCAAATATTGAATTTACTCTCAAAGATTTCCAAGATATTAGTGATAACACTCCATTTTTAGCAGACCTTAAACCTAGTGGTAAATATTTAATGGAAGATGTACATGCTGTAGGTGGTATTCCAGCTGTAATGAAATATCTTTTAAAGAAAGGGTTACTTCATGGAGACTGTTTAACAGTAACAGGAAAAACTGTTGCTGAAAATTTATTAGATGTAAAAGATCTTACCAAAGGTCAGGATGTTATAAAGCCAATAGAAAACCCTATCAAAGTTTCAGGCCATTTGCGCATGCTGTACGGCAATTTAGCCACAGAAGGTAGTGTTGCTAAAATTACTGGAAAAGAAGGATTAAGATTTAAAGGAAGAGCTAAGGTGTTTGAAGGAGAATATGCTGCAAATGATGGTATAAGAGATGGTAAGGTGGAAGAAGGGGATGTGGTAGTTATAAGGTATGAGGGGCCAAAAGGAGGCCCAGGAATGCCAGAAATGTTAAAACCTACTGCTGCCATTATGGGTGCAGGATTGGGCAAAGACGTGGCTTTAATTACGGACGGAAGATTCTCAGGAGGAACTCATGGTTTTGTTGTTGGGCATATTACTCCAGAGGCTCAAGAAGGTGGTAATATTGCTCTTGTTAAAGATGGTGATGTCATAATAATTGATGCAGAAACCAATTCAATTTCTGTTGAGGTTTCAGAAGAAGAATTACAAAGTAGAAGATTAGAATGGAAGGCGCCAGATTTAAAGTTTAATCGCGGTGTGCTTTATAAATATGCTAAAACAGTATCATCAGCTTCTATGGGCTGCGTTACTGATGAATTTTAAAATCAAAAGCTCATGAAAGAAACACAAATCGTACAAGGTCAGGTAGAAAAAACAGCTACTACAGAACGTATTTCTGGAAGTGAAGCTATCGTAAAATGTCTTATTGAAGAAGGTGTTGATCTACTTTATGGTTATCCAGGTGGAGCCATAATGCCAGTTTATGATGATCTTTATAAATACCAAGACAAGATTCATCATGTATTATGTCGTCACGAGCAAGGAGCAACACATTCGGCGCAAGGTTATGCACGAATTTCGGGAAAAGTTGGTGTGGCTATGGCTACCTCCGGACCAGGAGCAACTAATCTCATTACTGGAATTGCGGATGCTCAGATAGATTCAACTCCAATGGTTTGTATTACAGGTCAAGTGCCTTCCCATCTATTGGGAAGCGATGCCTTTCAAGAGACTGATATTGTGGGTATTTCTACTCCAATTACAAAATGGAATCATCAGATTACTAAGGCTTCAGAAATTCCTGAAGTCATAGCAAAAGCATTTTATATTGCAAAGAGCGGTCGTCCAGGTCCAGTTTTAGTTGATATTACTAAGGATGCACAATTCGAAGAGTTTGATTTTAGATATGAAAAGTGCTCTGGAATTAGAAGTTATAAACCGGTACCTGAAACAGATAAGGAAGCTTTGAAAGTGGCTGCGGATTTTATAAATAATGCCAAAAAACCATTAGTTGTTTGGGGCCAAGGAGTCATTTTAGGAGAAGCTGAAGAGGAATTTAAAGCAGTTATTGAAAAGGCTGGAATACCTTCGGCTTGGACTATTTTAGGTGCTTCGGCCATACCAACATCTCATCCATTAAATGTTGGAATGGTTGGTATGCATGGTAATTATGCGCCTAATATTTTAACTAATGAATGTGACGTGCTTATAGCTATTGGTATGCGTTTCGACGATCGCGTTACAGGAAGTCTCAACACCTATGCGAAGCAAGCTAAGATTATTCATTTCGAAATTGATTCTGCAGAAGTAGATAAAAATGTAAAAACAGATGTTGCTGTTTTGGGCGATGCAAAGGACAGTTTAAAGCAATTGCTTCCACTATTAAATCCTAATTCTCACATAGGCTGGCGCCAACGTTTCAAAGATCTCTACAAAATTGAATTTGAAAAAGTCATTAAAGCGGATTTACATCCAACTAAAGATGGCTTAACTATGGGTGAAGTTTTAAAAGAAATTAATGTACAGACTAAAGGTGAAGCGGCCATTGTAACCGATGTTGGACAACACCAAATGATAGCCTGTCGTTATGCCGAGTTTAATGAATCCAAAAGTAATATTACTTCTGGTGGCTTAGGAACTATGGGCTTTGGTTTACCAGCTGCTATTGGAGCTAAAATGGCGGCGCCAGATCGCGAGGTCATTTCAATTTCAGGTGATGGTGGCTATCAAATGACCATTCAAGAATTAGGTACCATTTTTCAAACAAAAGCAGCGGTTAAGGTTGTTGTACTTAACAACGACTTTTTGGGAATGGTAAGACAATGGCAACAGTTGTTTTTTGATAAACGTTATGCATCCACTGAAATGGTGAACCCGGATTTTGTTGCTATTGCAAAGGGTTATCACTTAAATGCAAAACGCGTTACTAAAAGAGAGGAATTGGCAAGTGCAGTGGAAGAAATGATTGCAAGTAAGGAGCCTTACTTCTTGGAAGTTTGTGTTGAAAAAGAGGATAATGTATTTCCAATGATTCCATCTGGAGCATCAGTATCAGATATAAGATTAGAGTAGCCCATAATAGGCATTTGGCAAAATGAGCCTTGATAAAATGTTACATATATCGCAGTCGAAATGTGCATAGATTATTAAAAAATTAGAATGAGTACAGAAAAACAATATTTCACGGTTTCAGTATATACTGAAAATAACATTGGTTTGCTTAACCGGATTTCAGCAATTTTTCAAAGACGACACATTAATGTAGAAAGTTTAAATACTTCAGCTTCTGAAATTGAAGGCGTTTCAAAATTTACAATTCTTGTGCATGTTTCCGAATCGCAAATTAAGAAGATTATTGGGCAAATTGAAAAACAAGTTGAAGTTATAAAAGCCTACTACCATACAGAAGAAGAAACTATTTATCAAGAATCATGCATCTTTAAAATAAAGTCAGATCTGCTTTTTGAAGAGCGTCAGATTCAGAATATCATTAAAGAAAGTAATGCCAGGATAGTTACTGTTAACAAGGAATTTTTTGTTCTTGAAAAATCTGGAAGGCGACAAGAAATCGAATTATTATATAGAGAACTAAATGCTTTTGGAATTATGCAATTTACGCGTTCAGGACGTATTGCAGTAACCAAAGATGAAATGAAAATATCACAAATGCTAGCCGCATTTCAACATTAAAAA
>Ga0189289_10127_pt1 | contig 85551 bp, 79 predicted proteins | sample UW106minimetaG_FD_130313 | JGI IMG/M metagenome (GOLD analysis project Ga0189289, IMG submission 130313) | Marine microbial communities from the Costa Rica Dome - UW106 mini metaG | ecosystem: Environmental > Aquatic > Marine > Oceanic > Photic zone | place: Costa Rica: the Eastern Pacific...
AGGCAACGGCCTGGCCCTTGCCGGAGCGGGGCGCCGCCGCAGGGACAAACCCTTCCGGGCGCCAGCCAAGCTGCCACCCATCCATACGCTGGACCACCGATGCCGTAACAGCGGGCTCATCCAGCGTTCTGGAAATTTCCCGGCCCTCGGTGCGGATCTCGAATTCGCTATCGGGAATGTCCTCGCCGATGTGCAGGCTGGTGAACTGAAACTGCTCGAGCACTTCCCCCTCGGCATTACGAACGTGACTCTTGACCAGAAGACCGGTGGATTTCTCCAGCCAAAGCCGATGACTGTAGCGGTAGGAATCCTTGGCGCTTAGCGCCACTGAAACCACGTCATACCCTGCAACCCGGTCCTCACCTTTCATTTCCGCCCGATACCAGTGGCTGACCGGCATCAGCTGACTGGTGAACGCTTCGGCGAACGGGCCTGAAGGAATCACCTGGTCAAGCTTGACGCGGCCTGTCTCAGGGAGCACGCAGACCACATTCATGCCTTTGCGAACAATTTCTCCACTGCCGCCGTCCTGCAGAACCAGCCGCTCCTCTACAATGCCATCATTGTAACGATGGGCAATCTGCATTGAGTGTACGCTCTCGCCCCGGGCGTATACGAACACACCGCGGTAGGACGTCATGTTCAGGGCCGGACCCAGCCTTTCAAGCCAGGCGGATGCCTCGTCTTCGTCCGCGGCAGCCGGCAGCGACCCAGCAAGCGCGAGCAAAAAACCCACGAGCATGGACAACGCACGGCTTGGGACAACATTAATTAAGACTCGAGGCATGATTAAACTCTCGCTCCGGGGTTCAGTAGCCGGCACCATTGGCACTGACCAGACGGGCATAGCCGACGGCGCCCCGCCCGGCGCCAACACTGTTGTGCTGTGCGTGTTCCAGCAGGTAGCGACTCATATACTCCCACTGTTCCTCATCAAGACCCTGCAGGGCAATTTCCCTGACCGGCTGGTCCTGCACAGGCGTTTCTGGTGCAGCTGCGGTCACCGGCTGAACCGGCCCGGTCGCGGATGAATCCCAACCGGCACCCGCACCGAACCCGACCAGCAGCGCCATGGCAACCATGGCGGCAGCCGGCCAGTGCCAGCGGCCGGACCTGGTGGCCTGTACGGCAGCTTCAGGCCTGACCGCGGTGGTGCCCCGCCCGTCAAGCCGTTCACGGACGCCCACACTGACGTCCATACCGTGGGCCGGCGAGTGGCCGTCATGCATAAGGTCGCGAACATCCTGCCAACGCTGCCACTGCGCCCGAACCTCGTCCTGGCGATCGTGGGAAAGCAGGCGACGTACCGAAAGTTCGTCAGCTTCGTCGTCCATCATGGCGGACAGTGTTTCTCTGAGACGATCATCCATGGGATGCAACCTCAATTACGTCACCGAGTGATTGAGTAAAGGCCCGAGATGCCGATCAACCGCATCCCGGGCCCTGAATATTCTTGAACGGACAGTACCGATCGGGCACTCGAGGATACCCGCGATATCCTCATAGCTCAGCCCATCGTATTCCCTGAGCAGAAAGGCAGAGCGCAACTCCTCAGGAAGCTGGGCGATCGCCTTGTTCAATTCTTTCTGGAGCTGTTCCCGTTGCAGGAGCCGTTCAGGCGAAGCGGTGTCACGCAGCCGTGAACCGTCATCGAAATTCTCCGCTTCCGCCGAGTCGGCACTGCCCTGCGGCCGCCGGCCGCGGGATTCCAGGTAATTCTTCGCGGTATTGACGGCAATCCGGTACAGCCATGTATAGAAGGCGCTGTCCCCGCGGAAGCGCTCGATCGCCCTGAACGCCTTTACGAAGGTCTCCTGGGTCAGATCCATGACTTCCTGACTGTCGTAGACGTACCGACTGATAATTGATGCGACTCTGGATTGGTACTTGACCACCAGAAGATCGAAGGCGGCGCGATCACCATTACGAACCTTGCGCACCAGCTGCAGATCCGTCTGGCTGTCCGGGTGATCGCCCTGTTGTTTCTCTGTATCAGGAGTCATGGACTGGTTGCCGGGGTTCCCTGATTTGATGGCCAGCTGTCCGGCCTGTACCAAGTTTCGCTGCGTCATTGATGCTATCCGGCGTCCGTTCATGAAACGGGCTAGACCACCGGTCAGGCGGCTCACCCTGTCAGGCCAAATAGACAGCAAGCGTAAAGTTTAGTTCAATACACGTCCACATTATGGCCTGCGATAACGACCCGATGCCACAGTCCTTCGAATACGATGTTCTCATTATCGGCAGTGGTGCTGCCGGCCTCACCGTCGCGCTCAATCTGCCGGAGCACCTGAAGGTCTGCGTGGTGAGCAAGGCCCAGATCAGCAGCGGCGCCACGCTCTGGGCACAAGGCGGTATCGCCGCAGTTCTGGATGATCAGGATTCCACCGAAAACCACATCTCCGACACCCTCAATGCTGGCGCAGGCCTGTGCCATGAGGACGCCGTGCGGTTCACGGTCGAACATGGCAGGGAAAGCATCAACTGGCTGATCGATTCCGGTGTCGATTTTACGCGGGATCAGGACGCCCACTACCACCTGACCCGTGAGGGCGGCCACAGTCATCGGCGCATCATTCATGCAGCCGATGCCACGGGGCATGCGGTCTCAACCACCCTCACCTCCCAGGCAGAGGCACGACCTAACATAGAACTCATGTCTGGTAGGGTGGCTGTGGATCTGATCACCAATCGCAAACTGTCCCTGCCGGGAAACCGATGCGTCGGTGCCTACATCCTGAACCTTGAAGACAACCATGTAGAGCTGTTCCGGGCACGATTCACAGTGATTGCCACCGGCGGCGCCTCCAAGGCCTACCGCTACACAACCAATCCGGACGGCGCTTCCGGAGACGGGATTGCGATGGCCTGGCGGGCCGGCTGCAGGGTGGCAAACATGGAGTTCAACCAGTTTCACCCTACATGCCTTTATCACCCCCACGCCAAATCCTTCCTGATCACGGAAGCCGTGAGGGGCGAGGGCGGCCTGCTGAAACTGCCGGATGGTTCCCGGTTTATGGATCGCTTTGACGAGCGTGGCGAGTTGGCGCCCCGTGATATCGTTGCCCGGGCCATTGACCACGAAATGAAACGACTGGGTGCTGATCATCTCTACCTGGACATCAGCCACAAACCCGCCGACTTTATAAAGCACCACTTCCCCACCATCTACGAGAAGTGTCTGGGCTTCGGTATCGATATTACCCGGGAGCCCATTCCCGTGGTTCCAGCCGCTCACTACACCTGTGGCGGAATCATGAGCGATGAACGTGCCCGAACCGATGTTAACCAGCTCTACGTGGTCGGCGAGGCTGCCTTCACCGGGCTCCATGGGGCCAACCGAATGGCCAGCAACTCCCTGCTGGAATGCCTGGTTTATGGCCGTGCGGCTGCGGCGGATATTGCCCGCCGGGAAGCCGACATTCCACCACCGCCAGAGGCACCAGACTGGGATGAAAGCCAGGTGCGGGACTCTGACGAAGACGTGGTAATCTCCCACAACTGGGACGAGCTTCGCCATTTCATGTGGGACTACGTCGGCATTGTGCGAACCACCAAGCGGCTGCAGCGGGCCAAGCACCGGGTGGATCTTTTGTCTGCGGAAATCGGCGAGTTCTACAGCAACTACCGTGTCACCAATGACCTGCTGGAACTTCGTAACCTGGTCACCGTGTCTGATCTCATCATATGTTCGGCACTGCAGCGCAGGGAAAGCCGAGGGCTGCACTACACTCTCGATTATCCGGGACTGATCAATGAGGTGCGTGATACCGTGCTGGTTCCCACCACCTACCGTACACTCGCGCCCTGAACGAACACCGTTTTTACACAGGATTCAATGGTAAACACTATGTCAGAGACACCTGCATCGTCTGAAAAAGCAGAATTCAACCGCCTCTGGTGGCATAGCCGTAGAGGCATGCTGGAGCTGGACAACCTTTTGATTCCCTTCATGGAAGAGGCCTTCCGCGATCTGGACGCTGAAGACCAGGCCCGCTACAAGAAACTGCTCACCTGCGAAGATAACGACATGTTTGAGTGGTTCATGCAACGCAGCCGCCCGGCCGATCCCGATCTTCAACGCATGGTCGACATCATTCTCAAACGTGTCCAGCCGGATTGAACTAACGCTCACGCCCTCGCTGCTGGTTGGCCTGCTTGCGGTGCTGCCATGGGTTTTGCTGCTGGCTTTCCTGTTGATGGCGCTACTGGCAGACAAATTCTGGCTTCTCGTTGCAATCCCCATTGCACTGTGGGGCGCCGCCCTGCAGTATCGGTCAAACGGGTTACTTATGGGCTGTGGTTCCGTGAGTGGTCTCCTGATCGAACACGATAAAATGTATGCCAGAATCGGAGACAAGCAGAGGGTAGAGGTTATTCCACTTGCCTCCAGCCGGATCTGGTCAGGCCTGGCACTCTTGAAACTTCGGCCTGCCGGCACCAGATTCCGGTCATACACTTCACTCCTGCTGGCACCAGTACCCGGAAGCCCGGGCAATGTTCCGGCGGAGGATTTCCGTCGTCTCAGGGTCTGGCTCAGACTGGGCCGCCCCCGGCGATCATCTCACTGATTCAATAACCTGGAGTACGCCATGACCGACACAGACGCTTCTGTATCTGCCGTTGCAGAGTATCCCCTGCCGGACAACGGTTGGGCGGATCTCGACAACCGCGTGGTTGTATGCGTCAGCGGCCCGGGCACCGACAAGTTTCTTCAGGGCCAGTTCAGCCAGAACCTCGATGAGGTAATCCCGGAGTATTCGCCGCGCGCGGCCGCAGCAACGCCCAAGGGTCGCGCCTACTGCCTCACACGTATGGTCCGTTCAGGCGACGATATCCTGATGGACTTTCCCGCCGAACTCGCTGACGACATCATCAGCCACTTGCGCAAATATCTGATGCTGTTTCGTGGAACCACTATGGAGGTGGTTCAGGAAACGAAGATTATAGGGATTCTGGGCGACGGCCTGGCAGAAACGCTCGCCGGAAAGCCACTGGATTCTCTGAAAGAGCCCGGGGACGCCTGCACACTCCCTGACGGCATCCTCGTGAAGACGCAATCGACAGCCGAGGGCACGCCCCGCTTCGAGTTCTGGCACACTGAAGAGGGCGAAGCAGCACTTCCCGCCAGCGCCCGTATGTCGGCGGCCGACTGGCAGGCCTCCGAAATCGCAGCGGGCGTCGCCTCCCTGACTACCGCCACACAAGAGTCCTTCGTGCCTCAGATGCTGAACTGGCAGCATGTGGGCGGCGTGCATTTCAAGAAAGGCTGCTACACGGGTCAGGAAGTGATTGCCCGCATGCACTTCCTTGGGCAATTGAAAAAGAGCCTTTTCCGCTTCCGTATTGAACAGTCAGAAGACTTGCCAACCCCCGGAACCGCATTATTTGCTGGCGAGCGGTCAGTCGGAGAAGTGGTCAATGCGATCAAATACCGCGACGGCAGCGTTGAATTACTTGCGGTGGTTCGCCACGATGCCGCTGAAAACGCCTTGCATCCGGAGGGCCTGTCACAGGTGACGCTGGAGCCAGCGCCACTGCCCTACCCGGTGCCCGAAAGGGAAAAAAGCGCACAATCAGATACATAAGTTGACAGGCAAACGCGCCAGAATTTGCTATTTTGCTATGCAGCAGCTCACATATTTGATTGTTCGGACAGTGGCCCAGGCATTCTGGCCATTCTTCGAAATCTTTAAGCGGACCTTTACTGACCATGTCGAATATTGTTGAAACCATCAAAGCCGATCTCAACGCAGCCATCGAAAATGACAAGCTGGTGCTTCCCACCCTTCCGGAGGTAGCCCTTCAGGTCAGAGACATTGCGCAATCCGAGGATTCTTCAATAGCCGACTTGGTAAAGGTCATCAGCAATGACACGGCCCTGTCCGCACGCATCATCCGGGTGACCAACAGCCCGCTGTTCCGGGGCAGCCGAGCCATTGAGAACCTGAACATGGCGGTAAGTCGCCTCGGTATGGCCTACACCAGCAACCTGGCCATGGGCCTGGCCATGGAGCAGATGTTCCAGGCCACGTCCGACATGATCGACAAGCGCATGCGGGCCACCTGGCAGACCAGTACCGAAGTGGCCGGCGTCTGCCACGTTCTGGCGCAACACTACACCAAACTCAAGCCGGACCAGGCTACCCTTGCAGGCCTTGTGCATCTGATCGGCGTACTGCCCATCCTGCGCTATGTGGAAGATCAGGATATCCAGATCAGCAGTATCATGCTGGACAACGTGGTCGATGAGCTGCATCCCAAGATCGGGGCGACCATCCTCAAGAAGTGGGATTTCCCGAAAGAGCTCCAGAACGTTCCCCTGGAATACGCCAACTTCAACCGGGAAGTGCCGACGGCCGACTATGCGGATCTGGTGATGGTGGCCAATCTGCAGCTGGTTGCGGGGTCAGAGCACCCCTGGAATGAAATGGACTGGACGAAGATTTCGGCGTTTGATCGTCTTGGGTTGGATCCGAATATCGACATGAGCGAGGAAGAGGATCTGAACGCCCAGATGGAAGCGGCTATGGCGCTGCTTCAGTAATTTTTTGCCTCTGGGAGTTTGGCCGCCCGTCTTCAGGATGGGGTCAGGCTCCCAAAACACGCTGTGAATACTTCCCTGTACGCTCGGCTCCGCCATCCATGGCTCCGCACGGTTTTGGGAGCCTGACCCCATCCCGAAGACTACTTGCGGACATGCCCTCAGCTCTTCTTGTATCTCTCGATCAGCTCAGCTTTGCTTGGCAACGCCCAGTTAACGGTGGGCTTTCCCTGCTGCTCCAGCCAGTCGTTGGCCTTTGAGAAGTGCTTGCAACCGAAGAAGCCCCGGTAAGCACTAAGGGGTGACGGGTGTGGGCCGTCTAGGACCAGATGTTTGTTGCGGTCGATGTGCTGGCCTTTCTTTTTGGCGTAGCTGCCCCAGAGCAGGAATACCACGCCTTCCCGCTCGCGGTTGATGGTTTCGATGACTTTGTCGGTGAAGGTTTCCCAGCCTTTGCCCTGGTGGGCGCCGGCCTGGCCCTGAACGACGGTGAGGACACTGTTGAGCAGCAATACGCCCTGCTCTGCCCAGGGCTGCAGGCAGCCGTGGTCGGGGGGAGCTATACCCAGGTCGTCCTGTATTTCCTTGAAGATGTTCACCAGTGAGGGCGGGATGGCCACGTTCGGGCGCACGGAGAAGCACAGGCCGTGGGCCTGGCCTGGACCGTGGTAGGGGTCTTGGCCGAGAATGACCACTCTCACGTTATCCAGTGGCGTGCTGTTGAGGGCGTTGAAGCAGTGTTGGCTGGCGGGGAACAGGACTTTGCCGGCCTGTTCCTCGGCGGCGAGGAACTCCGCCAGGCCCTGCATGTAGGGCCGGCGGAATTCTTCCGCGAGATGCTCTTTCCAGCCCCGGTCGGGCCTGAGCTGGCTGGCCAGTACCTCAACCGGGCTCATGGATCACTCCTCGTCTTTACGGCTGTCGGCCTTGTGCTCGGGGCGCATGGCCGGGAACAGGATAACGTCGCGGATTGATGCCGAGTTGGTCAGCAGCATGGCCAGCCGGTCGATTCCGATACCTTCACCGGCGGTGGGCGGCAGGCCGTATTCCAGGGCCATCACGTAGTCTTCATCGTAGAACATGGCTTCGTCGTCACCGGCCTCTTTCTCGGCCACCTGGGCCTGGAAGCGCTCCGCCTGATCTTCGGCGTCGTTCAGCTCCGAGAAGCCGTTGGCGATTTCGCGACCGCCCACGAAGAACTCGAAACGTTCGGTGACGAACGGGTTGCTGTCTTTGCAGCGGGCCAGGGGCGACACTTCTTTCGGGTACTCGGTGATAAATGTCGGCTGCATCAGGCGATGCTCCGCCGTCGCCTCGAAGATCTCGATCTGGACTTTGCCCAGGCCCCAACCATCCTTGAGATGAATACCAAGGTTTTTCGCCACCTGGCGGGCACTGGCGTCGTCCGCCAGCTGTTCCGGCTTGATGTCCGGGTTGTAGCGCAGGATGGCGTCGACCACGGTCAGGCGCTCGAAGGCTTTACCAAAATCGTACTCGACGGTTTCTTCGCTGCCATCCGCCAGGGTGCGGGTGTTCACGACGGTCGTCGTACCCAGCACTTTCTGCGTAATGCTGCGCAGCATGTCTTGGGTCAGATCCATCAGGTCGTTGTAGTCCGCGTAGGCCTGATAGAACTCGACCATGGTGAATTCCGGATTATGACGGGTGGAAAGACCCTCATTGCGGAAGTTCCGGTTGATCTCGAATACTCGCTCAAAGCCGCCAACCACCAGGCGCTTCAGGAACAGCTCCGGCGCAATGCGCAGGTACATGTCGATACCCAGGGCGTTGTGATGAGTCACGAAGGGACGCGCTGTGGCACCGCCGGGAATCACCTGCAACATCGGGGTTTCCACTTCCATGAAGTCCCGCTCAGTGAAGTACTGACGCATGGCGCTGATGATCTTCGAGCGCGCATAGAACACCCGACGGCTGTCCTCGTTGACCATCAGGTCGACGTAGCGGTGGCGGTAACGGGCTTCCGTGTCGGTCAGGCCCTTGTGTTTTTCAGGGAGCGGGCGCAGGGACTTGGTGAGCAGCACATACTCATCCATGGTCACGTACAGGTCGCCCTTGCCCGACTTGGACAGAGTGCCACGAACACCCACGATGTCCCCCAGATCCCAGTGTTTGGTGTCTTTCTGGACATCCTTGGAGGCATAGATCTGGATCCGGCCGGTCATGTCCTGAACCACCTTGAATGCCTTGCGATCAAGCATCATGCGGCCGGCAATGGCCACCTTGATACCGAGGGACTCCAGCTCTTCCTTGGATTTATCACCATATTTCGCCTGCAGTTCCGCGGCGGTGGCGTCACGACGGAAGTCGTTCGGGAAGGCATTGCCCTGGTCGCGCATCTCGGACAGTTTGGCGCGGCGCTCGGCAATCAGCTTGTTGTCCTCATGCTGTGCGGCATTCTGAGTTTGATCAGTCATTTTGGCTCACTAGGAATCGGGTTGTCCGGGTTAGCGTGGCAAAGGCGCTGGTTACAGCGCCATCTTCAGGCTGGCTTCGATGAACTTGTCAATGTCACCGTCCAGCACCGACTGGGTATTACTGGTTTCAACTTTGGTGCGCAGGTCCTTGATACGGCTGTCATCCAGAACATAGGAGCGGATCTGGCTGCCCCAACCGATATCGGCCTTGGCGTCCTCGGCCTTCTGTTTCTCGGCGTTACGCTCCTGCATCTCACGCTCAAACAGCTTCGCCTTGAGCTGCTTCATGGCCTGGTCCTTGTTCTGGTGCTGGCTTCGGCCAGCCTGACAGGCCACAACAATACCGGTGGGATTGTGAGTCAGACGTACCGCCGACTCGGTCCGGTTAACGTGCTGACCACCGGCGCCGGAGGCACGGTAGACATCCACTCGCAGATCCGCCGGATTGATTTCAATTTCGAAGCTGTCATCAACTTCCGGTGACACAAACACGGAAGAAAACGAAGTATGCCGACGGTTGCCGGAATCGAACGGCGATTTACGCACCAGCCGGTGCACGCCGGTTTCGGTACGCAGCCAGCCATAGGCATAGTCGCCCTGGATGTGAATGGTGGCGCTCTTGATGCCAGCCACTTCACCTTCCATCAGCTCGACAATCTCGGCCTTGAAGCCCCGACGCTCGGCCCAGCGCAGGTACATGCGCAGGAGCATGTTGGCCCAGTCCTGGGCTTCGGTGCCACCGGAGCCGGCCTGAATATCCAGGTAGGCGTTGTTGGCGTCCATTTCGCCGGAGAACATGCGGCGGAATTCGAGCTTCTCGAGCTCTTTATCAAGGCCCTCAAGATCTGATTCGATCTCGGCAACGGTGCCCGCATCCTCTTCTTCTGCGGCAATGTCCAGCAGACCTTCGGCGTCTTCCAGGCCGGAGGTGAGGTTGTCGATGGTCTTGACGATCAGTTCAAGATCCGCGCGCTCTTTGCCCAGAGCCTGAGCCCGCTCGGGGTCGTCCCAGACACTCGGCTGCTCCAGTTCGCGCTCAACTTCGGTCAGTCGCTCACTACGCTGATCGTAGTCAAAGATACCCCCTGAGCGCTTCAGTGCGCTCACGAAGCTCTTTAATCTTCGTCACAATGGGATTAATTTCCATGAAACCCTTACTCGCTTTAGAAAATGGAGAGTAAAAACAGAGGCGGGATTCTACCGGAAATCGGTTTGTAAATCAGCCTGCGGGTTTCCGTGAATCAGGCAAGAGGCTCGAGGTAATCCACCAGAAGCTGGAGATTGGTGCGCCCCCGGAAGGTATTGGCATCCGGCTTGTAAACCACCCGCGCACCGGTGCGCGTGTAATCAGGCACTTCCGGCCCGGTATTGAAGGCAATACCGTCGATGATCCCGCCGCCTTCGACAGGTTGCAACACCAATTTCAGATGGTTTTCGCCGACTATCCGCTGGCTGACCACCCGGAACTCGCCGTCGAACAGTGGCTCCGGGAAATGCTGCCCCCATGGGCCGGCGCGTTTGAGCAGCGCGGCGGTGTCCAACGACAGTTCACTTGCGCCCAGAGGCCCATCGGTTGTGATCGCCGCCTCCAGATCCTCGGCCGAGAGGGTGTCTCGAACGGCCTGATCGAAGGCCTCGGAAAAGGCATCCAGATCATCCCTGGCGAGGGTCATGCCCGCAGCCATCGCGTGACCGCCAAATTTTTTCATGATCCCCGGATGACGTGAGTCGACCACGGCAAGCACATCCCGGATATGAAGCCCGGGAATGGAGCGAGCAGAACCTTTGATGTCTTCGCCGTTTTCGTCCGGCGCAAAGGCAATGGTCGGTCTATGGGTCTGCTCACGGATACGGGCAGCCAGAATTCCAATAACGCCCTGGTGCCAATCGGTATCGAAAAGCGCAAGCCCCCAGGGCAGTCCATCCAGGTCCAGCGACATTGAAGACAGCAGATCCTGGGCCTGGGCTTTCATGTCCTTTTCGATGGTGCGACGTTCCCGGTTGAAGGTATCCAGCTCCCGGGCCAGTCGGCGAGCCTCGTCCGGACTGTCTGCCAGCAGGCAGGCAATCCCGATACTCATGTCATCCAGCCGCCCGGCGGCATTCAGGCGGGGCCCGACCACAAATCCAAGGTCGGTTGAGCTGATCGCCGTGTGGTCCCGGCCAGCGACTTCCAGCAGCGCCAGGATACCGGGACGGGCCTCACCCTGGCGTATCCGGCGCAAGCCCTGCTCCACGAAGATCCGGTTGTTGTGGTCCAGAGGCACAACATCAGCCACAGTACCGAGCGCCACGAGGTCCAGCAGGCACCCCAGGTTGGGTTCGGGATCAGGCAGGCGATTGGTTTCCCGGAGCTGCTTGCGCAACGCTGTGAGCACGTAAAACATGACGCCAACACCGGCCGCGTTCTTGCTCAGGAAAGGACAACCCGGCTGGTTTGGATTGACGATGGCATCGGCATCCGGAAGCTCTTCGCCGGCCAGGTGGTGATCGGTCACCACCACTTTCACGCCAAGTTCCTTGGCCGCGCGAACGCCTTCAACCGCGGATATGCCGTTATCAACGGTGACCATCAGGTCCGGGAGCTGACCCTCGTCGCGCAGGCGTTCAATAATACCCGGCGTCAGGCCGTAGCCATCTGCAAACCGGCTGGGCACGCGAAAGTCGATACTCTGCAGACCCAGCATGGAGAGTCCAAGCATGGCAACGGCTGTACTGGTAGCACCATCGGCGTCGAAATCGCCGAGCACAAGCACCCGCTGCTGCTGATCGATAGCCTCGGCAAGAAGCTCAACGGCCCGGTCAATACCTCTCAGAGACAGGGGTGAAGCCAGGTGTTTCAGGGTGTAGCTCAGCTGCTCATCAGAAGTTACGCCACGGGCAGCGTAGAGGCGGCGAAGCAAGGGAGGCAGGTTTTGCCCCCAGTCCGGAAGGGTATCGGGCTGGGGGCGACGCAGGATCTTTTTTGGTGTCATACCCGATCAGGCGTTTTTCCAGTGCTTGGCAATGAATGCCTGCACACCGTCGATATTATTATCCAATACGGTATACCGCTCTTCCCGCTCGAACAGGTCGGCCATATGCGCCGGCAGCGGTGGCTCTACACTGACGCCAGACTCTGCCACGGCATCCGGGAACTTGGCCGGGTGCGCGGTACCCAGGGTGATCATCGGTACCGCCTGATCACGGCGACAGTTGCGCGCAGCGCGAACCCCGATGGCGGTGTGAGGATCCAGAAGATACTCGTTCTGTTCGTAAATCTCACGAATCGTATCGCAGGTGGCTTTGTCATCCACCGCGTCACTGTCGAACAACTTGCGCGCATGCTTCCAGCGGTAATCCTCGATGCTGACCGGCCCTTTGGCGGCATTTTCCAGCAGGGTCTTCACTGCCAGCCCGTCACGGCCGTGCAGATCAAACAGCAGGCGCTCGAAATTGCTCGACACCATGATATCCATGCTCGGAGACAGGGTGTGCTCCAGCTGGTGCTGTTCGTATTTGTTGCCACTCATGAAACGATGCAGGATGTCGTTTCGGTTGGTGGCAATGACCAGCTGTGAGATTGGCAGCCCCATCTTCTTGGCCAGGTAGCCGGCAAAGATATCGCCGAAGTTCCCTGTGGGTACCGAAAACGCCATGCTCCGGTCCGGGCCACCCAACGCCAGGGAAGCGTGGAAGTAGTAAACAATCTGGGCCATGATCCGCGCCCAGTTGATGGAGTTCACGGCGGCCAGCTGGGTTTTGCCACCCAGGAATGACTGGTTGCCGAAGCTCTCCTTCACCATGCGCTGACAGTCGTCGAAGTTGCCACGCACCGCAATGTTGTGGATGTTTTCACCCTGAACGGTGGTCATCTGACGGCGCTGAACCTCTGACACCCGCTGGTAGGGGTGCAGAATGAAAATATCCACGTGCTCGCACCTGCGACAACCCTCAATGGCAGCCGAGCCGGTGTCACCGGAAGTCGCTCCCATGATAACCACGTGCTGCTTGCGCTTTTCCAGAACATAGTCGAGGAGACGCCCTAACAGCTGGAGGGCGAAATCCTTGAACGCCAGCGTCGGACCGCGGAAAAGCTCCATCACCCACTCGTTGGTATCCAGCTGAACCAGCGGGGCCACGGCCTTGTGGGCGAAAACCGAGTAGGTCTCGTCCAGCATCTTGCGGAAATCATCCGCAGGGATAGCGTCATCCACGAACGGGTACATGACGTTGAACGCCAGCTCACTGTACGAAAGCCCGCGCCAGCTCCGGATTTCTTCCAGATCAAAATGTGGCAGGGATTCAGGAACATAGAGGCCGCCATCTGTCGCCAGACCGGTCAGCAGAACATCCTCAAAGCCCAGTGCGGGCGCTTCACCCCGCGTACTGATGTATCTCACGTTCGTACCTGTCAGTTGAAGTTTTCAGCGCGGATGCGGACAACATGGCCATCGGTGTCGGACAGAGCTTCCAACTCTTCGATCGCACGGTTGATCTGGCGCTCCTGAACGGTATGGGTCAGGATGATCACCGGAATACGTCCGTCCTTCAGCTCGGATTCCTTCTGCATGATCGACTCGATATTGATGCCATGCTCACTCAGTATGGAGGCAATCTTGGCCAGCACACCCGGACGATCCAGAGCGGTAATGCGCAGGTAGTAGGCAGACTGAATGTCCTCCATGGACAGCACATCCAGGTCTTCCATGGCGTCCGGTGAGAAGCCAAGGTAGGGCACACGCAGCTTGCTTTCGGTCGCCACGGCACGGGCCACATCGACGATATCGGCAATAACAGCCGACCCGGTTGCCTCATCCCCTGCTCCGGGACCGTAATACATGGTCTGGCCAACGGCATCGCCATCCACCAGGACCGCGTTCAGGACACCATCAACCTGGGCAATCAGATGACTCTGGGGCACCAGGGTCGGATGCACACGCAGCTCGATGCCATCATCGCGGCGACGGGCAATGCCGAGGTGCTTGATGCGATAACCCAGCAATTCGGCGTGAGCAATGTCGTAAGGGGTAATCTTCGAAATGCCTTCGGTGAAGCCTTTCTCGAACTGAAGAGGCACGCCAAACCCGGCTGATGCCAGTATGGTCAGCTTGTGGGCGGCATCAATGCCTTCCACATCAAAGGTCGGATCTGCTTCGGCGTACCCAAGATCCTGGGCTTCTTTGAGAACCTCGGAAAATTCCCGACCGGCACGCATTTCGGTCAGGATGTAGTTCCCGGTGCCGTTGATGATGCCGGCAATCCAGTCAATGCGGTTTGCCGCCATACCCTCACGAACAGCCTTGATGACCGGGATACCGCCGGCGACACCCGCCTCGTAAGCCACCACAACACCAGCCTTCTCGGCCGCCTCGAAGATTTCGTTGCCGTGGACGGCAATCAGGGCCTTGTTCGCGGTAACCACGTGCTTGCCGTTGCGGATTGCCGCCAGCACCAGCTCTTTGGCCGCATCATAACCACCGATGAGCTCGACCACGATATCCACGTCGGGATCGTTCACCACGTCGTAAATGTCGGTGCTGAAGGGCACATCGCCGAGGTCCATATCCTCGCGAGCCCGGCGACTGGCAACCCGGGTAATCCGGATATTGCATCCGGCCCGACCGGCAATCAGCCTGGCGTTGCGGGTCAAGACATTAAAGGTACCGCCGCCGACGGTTCCCAATCCGCAGATTCCGACACTGACGTCTTTCAAACTCTCACCTCTGATCCCGAAGGGGTGCTGATGAATTATATTAGGCGGGCATAGTATACCGATTCAGGCCTCACTGAATAAGCCCTGAATCGGATCCTTCGAAAATACCGTGTAACGCATCCCGTACGATAGGTGCGCCAGGATTTCAGAGTAGCCCGAGGCCTTCCGCCAGACGCTGGGCCGGGACATAGCCACGAACCATGTTGCCATCTTCCAGAACAATGGCAGGTGTCCCTGTGACCCCTACCCGGCCACCAAGCTCATACTGCTCGCCCACCGGATTTTCGCAACTTGCGTCGGGTACTGAGCGGCCGGCCTTGGCTGCGTCCATGGCCGCCTGCTGATCGTCAGCACACCAGACCGACTCATACTTCTTGAAAGACGCTGTATTGGGGCCGGACCGTGGAAACGCGTAGTAATTGACGGTAATGCCATAGCCATTCAACTGCGGCACCTCGTCATGCAGCTTCCGGCAGTAAGGGCAGTCGATATCAGTAAACACGTTTACCACGGCCTTTTCGTTTTTCGCCGGGAAGCTGATAACTCCCTTGTTACCATAGTCCGCCATCATTTCGCGACGGGCCTCCGTGCGGGCGGCTTCGGTGACATTGGCAATGCCCTGATCGGTAATCTTGAGAAGATCTCCCGTCATCAGGTACTGGCCGTCCTCGGTCGCGTAGATGGTGTCGCCATTGTTGCTCTGAACCTCATAGAGGCCCTTGGCTTCGGATTCTTTTACCGACACCACCTTGAGGCCTGGGACAGCCTGGGTCAGACGCTCGGAAATCCGGTCTTCCACTTCACCGGCACTGACGCTGGCCGCGCCAAAGGCACCCAGGACAACTCCAAGCGCCACAACCACATGTTTCATATTCATTCTGGCAAACAACCTTTTCCAGTAAGCAGTTAAACAACCCGGGCAGTATTGGCACAGGCCGGGAATCAATTCAATGCGACAAATACACAAAAAGAAAGTTCACCCCCAATCGCGGAACCGCCCCACGGCTAGCCCCTGGGATGGTGAGCCTGGTGCAGCGACTGCAGTCGCTGACGAGCCACATGGGTATATATCTGTGTTGTCGACAGGTCAGAGTGGCCCAGCAGCATCTGCACCACACGCAGGTCCGCTCCATGATTAAGTAGGTGCGTGGCAAAGGCATGCCTGAGCGTATGAGGCGACAGGTGTTTGCGAATACCCACTCGAACCGCGTAGTGCTTGATACGATGCCAGAAAGTCTGACGAGTCATCGCCGCAGCACGGTTGCCCGGGAACAGCGCATCGCAGGATCGCCCTTTAAGGAGTTCCGGCCGCCCTTCCTTCATATACTGCAGCAACCAGTCCACTGCCTCTTCACCCAGGGGGACCAATCTCTCCTTGTCGCCCTTGCCAGTGATCCGAACCACGCCCTGACGAAGGTTTACCTGATCAACCCGCAACTCGGTCAGCTCCGAGACCCGCAGACCGCAACCGTAGAGTATTTCCAGCATGGCCTTGTCCCTGAGCTCGATGGCAATTCCGGGGTCCGGCTCGGAAAGCAGCGCATCCACCTCGCCCTCGGTCAGCGAGTCGGGGAGACGCCGAGGCAGCCTGGGGCTGTCAATCCGAAGGGTCGGGTCTTCAGTAATCAGGCCTTCTCGCAGCAGAAACCGATAAAACCGCCGCAGCCCGGACAACCGCCTGGCCGCCGTGGTGCTCTTGACGCCCTGCGCGAGGCCACTGGACATCCACGCCAGTAAGTCGGTTCTGCGAACATCCTTGAGCAGCGGCTTGCCAGGCTGATTTTCGAGCCATTCCGACAACCGCAACAGATCGCTCCGGTAAGCCTGGCGGGTTTTTTCGCCCAGTCCGTCCTCCAGCCAGATGGCATCAACAAACCTGACGATCACCGATTCATCTTCTGCTCTCATGGCAAGTTCCCAGACTGCATAGGTCCCACAACACACCAAGCATACCGAAACCTCAGACACAAAAAAGGCAGCCCTCGGCTGCCTTTTCCTGACTGCTGTTCAGCGCACTGCTGATCAGCCCAGCTTTTCCTTGATACGAGCCGCCTTGCCAGACAGGTCGCGCAGGTAGTAAAGCTTGGCCTGGCGAACATCGCCACGACGCTTCACGCTGATGCTTTCGATCAGCTTGGAGAAGCTCTGGAAAGTACGCTCAACACCAACACCGTAGGAGATCTTACGTACGGTGAAAGAGGAGTTCATGCCGCGGTTACGCTTGCCGATGACGACACCTTCGAACGCCTGAAGACGCTCACGGTTACCCTCGGTTACGCGAACCTGAACGACCACGGTGTCACCCGGCGCAAACGCGGGGATTTCCTTGGTCATCTGTTCTGCTTCAAGTTGACTGATGATGTTGTTCTTGCCGCTCATCGTAATGCTCCTGATACCCAATCTGTTAATGCCCTGATTATTCAGAGGCACCCGGTTCGTTCAAAATCTCTTCCAGCAGCTCACGCTCTTCGTCCGTAAACACCCGCTTTTCCAGCAGGTCGGGGCGTCGCTCCCGGGTTCGCCTCAGCGACTGCTTGAGCCGCCAACGCCGGATCTGATCATGGTGACCGCCCAATAAAACATCCGGCACCGCCTGACCTTCGTAAACCTCGGGCCGGGTGTAGTGCGGACAATCCAGCAAACCGTCGGCGAAAGAATCCTGCTCTGCCGACTGCGCATGACCCAGCGCTCCGGGGATGAGGCGTGTAACCGCATCGATAACAGCCATCGCTGCCAGTTCGCCACCGGACAGCACAAAATCGCCCAGTGACACTTCCCGATCGACTTCCGTCGCTATCAGGCGCTCATCAACACCCTCGTACCGGCCCGCCACCAGAATCAGTTGCTGTTCTGCCGCGAGCGACTCGACAACAGACTGGTTCAGCGTCTCACCCTGGGGCGACAGGTAAACCACACAAGGGTTTCCGGGTGCCGATTCCCGTGCCGCATGGATTGCGTCCCTCAGGGGCTGAATTTTCATCAGCATGCCCGGGCCGCCACCATAGGGCCGGTCATCTACCGTTCGATGCCGGTCCTGGGTAAATTCACGGGGATTCCAGGTCCGAAAGGTCAGCAGACCATCCCGAACCGCACGCCCTGTGATCCCGTAATCCGTCACCGCACCGAACATCTCCGGGAACAGACTGACTGCGCCAATCCACACCCGTCAGAACTCCGGATCCCAGTCCACCACCATTTGCTTTGCGGCGAGATCAACACTCTGCACCACTTCGCCCGGCAGATAGGGGATCAGACGCTCACGTTGATCAATGGAGCCTGCTGTTGCCTGCACCACCAGAACATCGTTGGATCCGGTTTCCATCAGATGGTGCACTTTACCAAGGCACTCATCATCCACCGTGAACACGTCAAGACCTTCCAACTGAAACCAGTAGTACTCCCCATCGGGAAGCGGCGGCAATTCAGCAGTGGAAACCCTGACTTCGGCACCACAATACGTGCGGGCCAGATCACGGTCGTTAATACCTTTCAGCCTGACGACGATCCCCTGCCCCTGGCGGCGACCTTCCTCAAGCTTGGCCGGAATACGCTTGCCATCCAGATCGAGAGTCCAATCGGGATAGTTCAGTATTCCTTCCTTGGGGTCTGTGTAGGAAAAGACTTTAAGCCATCCTTTGACCCCAAACACCGAGGTAATCCGGCCGATCACAGTTTCCTGCGAATTCTGTGTCATGCCATAAACCCCGGTGTCAGTACTGTCTTACCCAGCAGCCTTCAGCAGCTGTGCAACGCGCTCGCTGGTCTGCGCGCCCTGACCGAGCCAGAAATTGACACGATCACGATCAACGCGAAGACTCTCTTCCTGACCACGGGCTACCGGGTTGAAGAAACCTACACGCTCAATAAAACGACCGTCGCGGGATTTGCGGCTGTCGGTGACTGTCAGATGGTAGAACGGGCGCTTCTTGGAGCCGCCACGAGCCAAACGGATAATTACCATTTAACCAATATCCTGTTCTGTTGAACGAACTTTGTACGATTCACGCCTGCTGAATACCAGCTGACGCGAAGACCCATACTCGAAAGGGGCGCTATTCTATGCTAAAAAAGCGCCAAAGAAAACAGCAAAACCAGTTGTTTCCCCGTTTTCCATGTAAGGCTTTTTACATACGGCCAAACGGGGGCATTCCGCCTCCCCCACCGCCGCCAGGGGGCATCATGCCGCCCATGCCGCGCATCATATTCGCCATACCGCCTTTCTTGCCAAACTTTTTCATCATCTTCTGCATTTGCTTGTGCTGTTTCAGCAGACGATTGACGTCCTGGATCTGGGTTCCAGACCCCGTGGCGATACGGCGCTTGCGGGAATTGTTGATCACATCCGGGTAACGCCGCTCTTTTGGCGTCATGGAGCAAATGATCGCCTCCATCTGCCCCATGGACTTGTCGTTGACCTGTTGCTGCGCCACCTGGGCCATCTGCCCCATGCCGGGCAACTTGTCGAGCAGGCCACCGATGCCACCCATGTTCTTCATCTGCTGAAGCTGATCCCGAAAATCCTCCAGATCGAAGCTTTTGCCCTTTTTGATTTTCTTGGTGAGCTTCTGGGCCTTCTTCTGATCAAGCTTGCGCTCTGCCTCTTCAATCAGCGAGAGCACATCGCCCATACCCAGGATCCGGGAGGCAACCCGGTCCGGATAGAACGGCTCCAGCGCATCAGACTTTTCACCAACACCCAGGAACTTGATCGGCTTACCGGTAATGTGACGAACAGACAAGGCGGCACCGCCACGGGCATCGCCATCGGTTTTGGTCAGCACCACGCCGGTCAGCGGCAGGGCATCGTTGAACGCCTTGGCGGTGTTGGCGGCATCCTGGCCCGTCATGGCATCGACCACGAACAGGGTTTCAACCGGGTTGACCGCTTTATGCAGCCGACCAATCTCTCCCATCATCTGTTCGTCGACGTGGAGTCGGCCGGCGGTATCAAGAATTACCACATCAATGTGCTTCTTCCTGGCCGCGGCAATGGCACCCTCGGCAATATCAACCGGGTCCTGATCGGCACTGCTCGGGAAGAACTCGACACCCACTTCGCCAGCGAGGGTTTCCAACTGGCGAATCGCCGCCGGACGGTAGACGTCGGCGCTGACCACCAGGACGGATTTTTTCTGCCGCTCTTTAAGGAAGCGCGAGAGTTTGGCGACCGTGGTCGTCTTACCTGCACCCTGCAGACCCGCCATCATGACTACGGCCGGCGGCTGGACGTTCAGATTGAGGGATTCATTACCCTCGCCCATGACGCGTTCCAGCTCCTGCTGGACAACTTTCACAAAGACCTGGCCCGGCGTCAGACTGCGCTGCACCTCCTGGCCAATGGCACGCTTGCGGACGCCCTCAACAAAGTCCTTCACCACCGGCAGGGCGACATCCGCCTCCAGCAGCGCCATGCGCACTTCCCGCAGGGTGTCCTTTATATTGTCATCAGTGAGGCGCGCCTGGCCGGAAATCTTGCGCAGACTGCCGGAAAGTCGGTCTTGGAGGTTCTCAAACATGTTGCTCTTCCGTACCCCGGATAAATTGAGTGCGTGAATCGGCAGAGCCGGCGACGACTCCTTGATTCCAGTTGCATAATCGCGACATTATAACCAGACTATCGCCCTGAAACGACCAGCCCGGTCAAATCGGCGCAAACCAGCGCCGATCCCCAGTCAGAACAGTGGTTAATAAGGAAGTCATGGGAACGCTGATTCTCGCGGTCACCTCTCTTTTTCTTTACAGCGTCGGTACCGCGCTGCAGGCCCTGCATTTCAGAGGCCGGGTTCAAAGCAACATTGCCATTACTACCCTGATTGGCGTTCTCGCCCTGACCAGCCACGGACTTCTCATTGGCCAGACAGTCCACCACGACGGCGGCTTCGATTTCAGTTTTTTCAAAAGCTCCGTGCTTATTTCCTGGCTGATCGTCTTCCTTCTATTGGGACTCAACCTTAAAAAGCCGGTGCAAAGCCTGTTTCTCGGCGTGTACCCGCTGGCCGGCCTCACCATTATTCTCGCCCTGGTTACCCATGGACCCTCGAGACTGGTGTCCGAGCAAAGCTACGGCATGCTCTCCCATATTGCGCTTTCGGTGACAGCCTACAGCCTCTTTACTCTGGCGGCCATCCAGGCGGTTCTACTTTACTTCCAGAATCGCCAACTGAAGCACAATTACAACAGCCTGCTGGTTCGTAACCTGCCACCTCTTCAAACCATGGAGTCGCTGCTGTTCGAGATGGTCTGGGCTGGCGTCGTCATGCTGATTCTGGCCATTGTGACCGGCGCCCTCTTTATAGAGGATCTCTTTGCCCAGAATCTCGCCCACAAGACCCTGTTCTCGATCCTGTCCCTGCTTGTGTTTGTGGCGCTCCTGATTGGTCGTTACACCAAAGGCTGGAGGGGCATCACCGCCAGCCGTTGGACCCTCGCTGGCTGCGCACTCCTGATGCTGGCCTTCTACGGCAGCAAGTTTGTGCTGGAACTGATCTTCCAGCGCGGCGGCTGACACCGGAAGCACCGGTTATTCTCTTGACACAACGCTCGCCGAAACCCTATTTTCGCTACTTGTCAGCAATATAAGGACACCTCTTTTGAACGAAACATCGCTCACCGCGCTGTTTATTCTCCTGGTTGGACTGATCCTCCTTTCCGGTTTCTTCTCGAGCTCCGAGACGGGGATGATGTCGCTCAACCGATATCGTCTCAAACATATGGCCAAAACCGGCCATAAAGGTGCCAAGCGCGCCCAGGGCCTGCTGCAACGAACCGACCAGCTGATCGGCGTCATCCTGATCGGCAACAACTTCGTGAACATCTTCGCCTCTTCGATCGCCACGGTTATCGCGATTCGGGTCTGGGGCGATGCCGGCATCGCGATTGCCACCATCCTGCTGACCATCGTGATCCTGATCTTCGCAGAAGTCACTCCGAAAACCCTTGCAGCACTATTTCCCGAGAAAATTGCCTTCCCGGCCAGTTACATACTCGGTCCGCTGCTAAAAATCCTGTATCCGATTGTCTGGGCGGTGAACCTGTTCACCGGAGGCATACTGAAACTGCTGGGCGTTTCCGCCGCAGACGCTGCCAACGACCACCTCAGCCGGGAAGAACTGCGAACACTGGTGAATGAGGCAGGCGCCCTGATACCCGCCAAGCACAAGGACATGCTGGTCAGCATTCTGGACCTGGAAAAAGTGACCGTGAATGACATCATGGTGCCGAGAAACGAGGTAGTGGGTATCGACCTGGAAGACGACACCGACACCATTCTGCGCCAACTGCGCAGCAGCCAGCATACCCGGCTTCCGGTCTTCAAGGGCGACATCAATAACATTCAGGGCATACTGCACCTGCGCAGCGCTTCCAAACTGCTGCAACAGGAGGAAATCAACAAGGCCATGATCATGCAGCTTTGCCAGGAACCCTATTTCATTCCGGAAAGCACGCCCCTGAACACCCAACTGATCAACTTCCAGAAAGGTCGTCGACGGTTCGGCGTTGTTGTCGATGAATACGGCGACGTTCTTGGCCTCGCGACACTGGAAGACATACTTGAAGAGATCGTCGGCGACTTTACGACGGACTATGCCGCCACCAGCCCGGACATCATTCCGCAGGACAACGGCACGTTCATTATTGATGGCACTTCCGCCGTTCGAACCATCAACAAGACCCTGGGCTGGAAGCTCCCTACCGATGGCCCTAAAACCCTTAACGGCCTGATTACCGAAACCCTGGAGAACATCCCCGACACCAACGTCTGCCTGAAAGTGGACGGCCATCGGGTAGAAGTGCTGCAGATCAAGGACAATGTCGTGAAAGCAGCCATTGTGCACCCGAAAAAACGCAAAAAACGTTCTCTGTCACTGAAACAGTAAAACCCGGACACCTCCTCCCTATGGCGCTATAGACCCTTCGGTTATAGCGTCTCCCGTTCTTGAAAGATCAAAATTTAACCGCCAGCTTGACCCCCGGTGATCCCCCACCAACACTGAAGGAGCGTGCGATACAAAAACAATCACAAGGAATACGTCCATGAGTCTGACACACACGTTTGGCCTGCTCGCCCATCCCGACCAGGAGTGGGAGGCGATCCGCAATGAATCCGAGACTGTCACAAGACTGTACGCCGGCCACATTCTGCTGCTGGCATTGATCCCTGCGGTTGCCGGCTTCATCGGAACAACCCAGGTAGGCTGGCAAATTGGTGATGGCCAGATCACCAAGCTGTCGGTAACGAGCGCACTCCAGCTTTCCACACTTTTCTACGCGGCCATGCTTGCCGGCATTTTTATACTCGGCAAGTTCATTGATTTTTTCGCCGCAACGTATGATGCGGTAGAACGGACGCCCAGAGGCGTTGCTCTGGCGGCGTACACGGCAACCCCGATTTTCCTGATTGGCGTAATCGCCGCGTATCCGAACATATGGGTGAATATGCTGGCAGGCCTGGTGGCGGTTGCCTACGCGGTCTACCTGCTTTACGAAGGGCTACCGATTCTGATGAGGATCCCGGCGGACAAGGGGTTCATGTTCGCTTCTGCAGTCCTGACGGTTGGCCTGGTTATGTTCGTTGCCCTGCTCGCCATCAGTGTTGTTATCTGGAGCATGGGCATAGGCCCGGTTTACGTGAACTGACCGCAAATTATCTTGCAAGTCAGTAATCTGCACGAGGGTGCCTGTTGGGCACCCCGTGTTTTTTTGAATTTGCTCCCACGTTAGCGTTTGGTCATGTTAACTTTGGGCAAAATGCGGTAAATTTAACCAATAACGAGAATCCAAGGATTTCAAGCTCGGTCATGTATCCGGTTGAGGCGTAAACAGGAGTCTGCCATGAACAAGCAGTCCGGCATACATTACCTCCGCGAACACAGGGAAGCCGGAAGTAACAGACCGGTTCCTGCGGAGGTCACCCGCATCCGGGACACGGTTGTCGCCGGGCTCGGTGATTTGCTGCAGGGCGCCTTCGACGCCGTCGACGATTCGCTGTTCGAGCTGGCCAATAATGCCCGCAGCAACAACGAACAGAACCGGTACTTCGAGGCGATGCGTGAAATTCGCATCAAGCGTAAGGGTGTCGAGCGGCATTTCCAGAACACCGTTGCCCAATATTTTGCCACCCCCCCTCACACCGGACCGCTTCAGGAAGAACAGCTGAGCAAGCAGGCCAGCGCCGACACTCTTGCCCTGGTCGGCAATGACGACCTTGAGGAGCAGGTTGCCCTCAACGCCATGATCACCAAGGCAAAGGCGCACTTTCAGGGCCCACTGCTGCAACTCCAGACCCGTTTCAGTCAGGTGTACCCGGAAGCCACCGACGAATCACCGGTCAATCCGATGGCACCGGAACACCTTTGCAGTGCGTTCACAGAGGCAATACAGGCCCTTGAGATCCAGATCCGTGAGCGCCTGATCCTGCTCAAGCAGTTTGACCGCTATGTTGTGTCCAACCTCGGCATGCTGCTGGACGAAGCCAACCGCATACTGATCCAGGCCGGGATCATTCCGAACTTCCGTTATCACGGCAAATCCGGTCAGCAGCATGAGGCCTCCAGTCCCCAGTCGGCAGAGGCGCCAAAACAGGAAAGCGCGCCGGACGCTTCCGCGGCAGAACGGGCCGGCCAGGCCGCCAGCAGCAGCGCGGTTTTCGAACAGATCCGACAGATGCTGGCGCTGCAACGGGCCAATGCGGGCATACCTCCCCGTGCCTCGGACCCGAATGTCCGGGTCGTGGGTGACTCCGAGCTGGCAAGCCTTCTCAATTCATTGCCGCTTTCAGCCCCCCGGCAGGACCAGGGCAACCTGAGCGCCGGCGAACCTGTCAGCGTTGATCTCCGTCAGCTGGTACAACAGCTCCTTTCCCAGACCGATACCGGGGATGGTCGAAAACCGGCGCTTAACGAGGTCGATGAAGACCTCATTAACCTGGTTTCCATGCTGTTCGAGTTCATACTCGACGATTACAACCTATCCGCTCCGGTTCAGGTCCTGATTAGTCGTCTGCAGATTCCAATCCTGAAAGTGGTCATCAGGGACAAGAGTTTCTTCAGCCAGGCTACGCACCCGGCCAGACGTCTCCTGAACTCCCTGGCGAGAGCAGGCATTGGCTGGAGTAGCAGCGACGAGAAAACCAAGGACAAACTCTACGGACAGATTCACAACATTGTGCAAAGGATTCTCAACGAATTTGACGGTGATGTTTCGCTTTTTGAAACCCTCAATCAGGAATTCGAACAGTTCCTTGAACGGGAGAACCGAAAGGCGTCTCTGGTTGAGCAGAGAACCCGTGAATCCGAGCGGGGTCGGATCAAGTCCCAGACGGCTCAACAAACCGTCGACAATCTTCTTAAACAGAAGGTGTCCCGTTACAAACTGCCCGAGTCCATCCATGACATCCTGATGAATGGCTGGAGCCGCGTGATGTTTCTTGCCTATCTCAGGGATGACGTGGAGCATCGGTGGAATGCCACGGTGAAGGTCGTCGATGATCTGATCTGGTGTCTTCACCCCCATCAGGAAGATGACGAAAGAGACCAGTGGGTGCGGGTCGTGCCTGGCCTGCTGAAATCACTGCGGTCAGGACTTGAAGAGGTCTCCTATAACTCATCGAGACTCGATGAAATGATGGGCCAGCTCAAGCATCAGCTGGCAGAGGCATTCCGGACCAATGCTGCCATCGAAGCACTACAGGATTCTCCTGAAGAGCCGGCGGAAGAGGAAATCGCGACCGTTCACCAGACGGCCGTTGAGCGCCAGCAGGAACTGGAAGACGCTGCAATCTCGGAATATGTTGCCCAGATTGACGGTATCGAGATTGGTAACTGGGTCGAGTTTCGACTGGTCAATGGTGCAAACTTCCGCTGCAAGCTGTCCGCCATCATTGATGAAGCAGATTGCTTTGTCTTTGTGAACCGGATGGGGCTGAAAGTGATTGAGAAAACCCGGTTTGAACTGGCCCATGAAATGCGTCGTGGCCGGCTGACTCTGCTTGAGCAGGGCGCATTGATTGATCGGGCCCTGGATGCGGTTGTCGGCACCCTCCGGAGCAAGACCGCCTGACGCCAATGCCTGAAAAAAGCAGTCCCAATGCCCTGCCGGCTGCCTACCGGCTTGGGCTTGCCTTGTCTCTGGCTCTTTTGCTGCACACGCTCCTGCTTTCAGGCATCTCCTCGCCCAAGGAAGAACCAACGGCCACGCACAGAGAGAGTGTACGGTTCGAGCTGGTAGCCCCGGGCACTCACAGAACGGTTGCCGACCCGTCAGCTGACCCCAGTCCTCGTCGGGATGCACCACGGGTAACGCCGTTTGAGATTGATCCTCCTGAGCCGGCCCCCCTCTCCAAACCGGAGGTTGTGACATCCCGCGAGCCGCAAACCCCCGCCCCGACAAAGGCAACAAATACCAGCGTCCCCCGGAGCGAAGCCGCACAGTCAAGCGCCAGCTCTGCTGCCGGAGAAGAACCCGAACAGCTCCCTGAAAAAACGGAGGAGAGCATTACGAGGGTTACGGAGTCACCGGGCGAGCTCGACCCCTATGTGGTCAAACTGGCCGTCCATCTGGCCCATCAACTTGAAGAACTGAGAGTGCCGGCCATGAGGAGCCTCACTGACACGGTCGCTATGGAAGTGGAACTGCAGTTGCTGGGAAATGGCGCCCTGACCCGGGCAAGGGTTCTGAAATCAACAGGAATCAAGCCAATCGATGAAGCTGCATATCGGGCTGCGCTGGCGGCTAGCCCCTACCCCCAGCCACCGAAGGATAGCGGGAGCGCGAACCGCTTCGAGGTGGAACTGTTGTTCACCCCGAAACGGCTCTGAGCGGCAGTGATCAGGCTTCTGCCTGCTTCGCCGCCTCTTTGACAAGTTTGGCTAGCTCACCGCTCTCGGACATTTCGAGAACAATGTCACATCCGCCAACGAGCTCACCATTGATGTACAGCTGGGGATACGTGGGCCAGCTGGAGTAAACCTTCAGGGCTTCACGAAGCTCCTGGTTATCCAGAATATTGACGAAGGCAAAGCGTTCGCCGCAGGCCATTACCGCCTGTACGGTTTTGGCCGAGAAGCCACACTGGGGTGCCTGTGGGCTGCCCTTCATGTACAGGATGATCGGATTCTCTTCAAGCTGGCTCTTAATGGTTTCATTGATATCCATGAACATTCACCTCTGTTGGAACAGTCTTGCCACACGGCAATTTTCTTGACGCTATTGTACACGGGTGCCGAACACCTCACCAAACACCTTGATTTGACCTCGAGCAACACCGGCAGTTCCAGCCCGGCCACAGCGTTGTCATACCTGCTCCGAAGGGCTAGACTTGATGCCCCATTTTTTCAGCCAACGTTCAGGCAATCCCGCCAGCAGCGGGGTTCGGTGAGATAAGGGCCATTGCATGGCGGCACGACATTTTCTGACATTGAATGACATGACAACCAACGAGCTGGAAAGCCTGGTTGATCATGCCACAGCATTGCGCAACGAGTGGCGGCAAGGGAAGGTTCGGGACTCCCTCAAGAACCGTGTCCTTGCGATGATCTTCGAAAAATCATCAACGCGAACCCGGGTTTCTTTTGAAGCCGGCATGACCCAGCTCGGCGGCTCCGCAATGTTCCTGTCGCCACGGGATACCCAGCTTGGCCGGGGCGAGCCGATAGAAGACTCGGCTATCGTTATCTCCAGCATGGTTGATGCGGTGATGATCCGCACCTTTGCCCATGAAACCGTGGAGCGCTTCGCGGCTGCATCACGGGTGCCGGTGATCAATGCGCTGACCGATGACTTTCACCCATGCCAATTGCTGGCCGATATGCAAACATTCCGGGAACACCGCGGCAGTATTCGCGGCGCTACCGTTGCCTGGATCGGCGATGGCAACAACATGTGCCACTCCTACATCAATGCCGCCGCACAGTTCGATTTCAACCTGAACATCGCCTGTCCTGAGGGCTACGAGCCGGCAGAATCAATGCTCAAGGGCCACGAAGACCGGGTCAAGGTGTTCCGGGAGCCGGCCGAGGCGGCCCGAAACGCCCAGCTCCTGGTGACCGACGTCTGGGCTTCCATGGGCCAGGAAGACGAGCAGAAAGCCCGTGAAAGGGCGTTCAGTGGCTATCAGATCAATCCCGGGCTGCTCTCTGTGGCCGATAAGGATGTGCTGTTCATGCATTGCCTCCCGGCTCACCGTGGTGAGGAAATATCGGCGGACATGATGGAGCATCCTGCCTCCGTGGTCTGGGACGAGGCCGAGAACCGCCTGCACGCCCAGAAGGCACTGCTCGAATTTCTCATCCTGAACCGGCTGGACTGATTCCATGAGCACAACCGCACAATCTCCGGCAGACTGGCTGCTCGAGGTCAATAACCTGTCCTGCGGCTACGGCGGGGATTCTGTGGTCAAGGATGTCAGCTTTGCCCTGAGCCATGGCGACATCGGCTGCCTGCTTGGCCCGAGCGGCTGCGGCAAAAGTACCATACTGCGCGCCCTCGCCGGTTTTCTTCCACTGAGTGGTGGCGAGATTTCGCTGCAGTCCCAGGCCATCAGCCTGCCCGGACGCACCCTGCCCCCGGAAAAGCGTCGGATCGGCATGGTGTTCCAGGATTACGCCCTGTTTCCGCACCTGACTATCGCTGACAACGTGGGGTTCGGTCTGCGGAATCTGAACAAGGCAGAGAAACGGCAGAAGGTCATGGAACTACTGAATGTCGTGCATCTGCAGGATCTGGCCGACAACTATCCCCATGAACTGTCTGGCGGCCAGCAGCAGCGCGTTGCCCTGGCCCGCGCCCTGGCACCCGAGCCCACGCTGATTTTGCTGGATGAGCCGTTTTCCAATCTGGACGCGGATCTGCGCCGTCGGCTGAGCCTGGATGTTCGCGAAATCCTGAAGACGCTCGGCATCAGCGCCATTCTGGTTACCCACGACCAGCAGGAAGCCTTCGCCATGTGCGATCAGGTCGCTGTGTTGCGGGACGGCAGGATCCAGCAGTGGGACGTGCCCTACAACCTCTACCATGAACCGGCAAATCGTTTCGTTGCCAGCTTCGTGGGTCAGGGCGGATTCGTCCCCGGCACCGCCCTGGGGCCGGATACTATTGAATCCGAGCTCGGCGTGATCCACGGCAACCGGGCCTACAAATGGGAACCCGGCACCCTGGTAGACGTTCTGATCCGGCCCGATGACATCGTTCATGACCCCGACTCGGATCTGCAGCCAAAGGTGGTTGAGAAAACCTTTGCCGGCACTTCCACGCTCTACCGTTTCCGGTGTTCCGAAGACACAGAGTTCGAAGCCCTGTTCCGCAGTCACCTGGATTTCAACCTGGGTGAGCATGTGCCGGTGCGTGTCGAGGCGGATCACCTGATTGCCTTCGAACGCACCAGCTGATTGAGAGATTCAGTTGTTGCAGACGCGCTCGACAGCATCCAGCCAGCCAGCGTAGAGAGATTCTCGCAAAGCCGGGCGCATTTCCGGATGGAACTGCCGCTCGCATTCCCAGAGCGCGGAGATCTGCTCAAGGTTGTCAAAAATACCTGTCTGTAGTCCCGCAAGGTAGGCAGCTCCGAGAGCGGTTGTCTCTGTAACCCGGGGCCGGTCAACGGTGACATTCAGTATGTCGGCCAGGAACTTCATCACCCAGTCGTTCACCACCATACCGCCATCCACGCGCAGCGATTCAAGTCGGGCGCCGTCGTTCTGGATCGCCCGCACCAGGTCCTTGGTCTGATAGCAGACCGACTGCAGGCCGGCGGTAACGATCTCGCCAATGCCCGTATCCCGCGTCAGGCCCATGATGGCGCCGCGAGCATGAGGATCCCAATGAGGGGCTCCCAGGCCGGTAAACGCCGGAACCAGGTAAACCGGATTGTCGACTCCGACCGCCTCCGCATGGGCGGAAGATTCATTGGCGTGGGCAATCAGCTTGAGCCCGTCCCTCAACCACTGCATGGCAGCACCGGCAACAAAAATACTTCCTTCTACCGCGTAACAGGGCTTGCCGTTTAGCCGATAGGCCATGGTGGTCAGCAACCGATTTTCGGACCGAACGGCCTTATCGCCCGTATTGAGCATGAGAAAACAGCCGGTGCCGTAAGTGCTCTTGGCCATGCCCGGGTAAAAGCAGGCCTGCCCCACGAGAGCCGCGTGCTGATCCCCTGCAATGCCGGCAATCATAACTGGCGCGCCCAACCACTGTGCTTCAGCGATGCCATAGTCTGCGGCGCTATCGAGTACTTCCGGCAGCAAGGCCCGCGGCACGCGAAACAGGGCCAGAAGATCGTCGTCCCAGTCCTGCTTGTGAATATTGAAAAGAGCCGTTCTCGAGGCATTGGTGGCATCGGTGCAGTGGGATTTTCCGTTCGTCAGGTTCCAGAGCAGCCAACTGTCCACCGTTCCAAAAGCCAGTGCACCGGATTCGGCCCGGGCGCGGGCGCCCTCCACGTTATCGAGAATCCAGGCTATCTTGGTGGCCGAAAAGTAGGGATCAATTAGCAGCCCGGTTCGTTCAACAACCGTGTCCTCATGGCCGTCTGATTTCAGCTTGGTACACCAGGACGCGGTTCGACGGTCCTGCCAGACAATAGCGTGGTAGATCGGCTCGCCGGTTGCGCGGTCCCAAATCACCGTGGTTTCCCGCTGATTGGTGATACCAATACCCGCCAGCTCCGAGGCGTCGATACCCGCTTTGTCGAGCGCGCCGCGACACACCGCCAGAGTGCTGTCCCAGATTTCCCGAGCATCGTGCTCCACCCAGCCATCTTTCGGGAAATACTGGTGAAATTCCTGCTGATCGGTTGCAACGCTGTTGCCCGTTTGATCAAAAACAATAGCACGGGAACTGGTTGTGCCCTGGTCGATGGCAAGCAGATAACGGGTCATGGACGGCCTCCTTTTGTTTCCCGGAATTCTAACAGCAGAGCAGACGGGAAAGGGTGACCGATATGGAATTTGGGAGCAGGCATAAAAAAAGGGCCGGAAAACCGGCCCTCAAATGACGAATGAAACAAGGAAAGTTCGTAAGAACTACAACCTCAAAAGTCATCCCTTACGCTTTGCAGTATTGACCGGCCCGCCAAAAACTTCAGTAGTGCTTGTGTAGCTGCTTTGTTACATCAGGTGAGGCGATGGGGGCTGGCTCACACAATGGAGTCCACGGGTTTTTTTCTGGGCCAGACCAGGCTGAATTTTGCACCGCCAAGCGTGTCGCTCCTGCTGACGAAGGCGTGCCCTCCGTGCCAGTAGAGAATCCGGCGAACAATAGACAAACCCAGGCCGTAGCCGCCGGAGGTTCGGGTACGGCTGTCGTCCAGTCGGGCAAACGCAGTAAACACTTTCTCCCAGTCTTCCTCTGGAATGCCGGGGCCATCGTCTTCAACGTCAACGCGACAGTTGTCCTCATCGAAATGACAGCTGACCAGCACCTTACCAGCCGCGTAGCGTCCCGCGTTGCCTACCAGATTCTGGATCGCCCGATGCAGGTAGCGAGGCTCAATATCCGACAGCGCCCAACGTTCCGAGACCTCATCAATGTTGCCTTCAATACTCAGCTCGGGCCGGACCATCTGCTGCTCAGAGACCACCTGGCGGACAATGTCGGTTACCGATGTTTCCTGCAGCGAGAAAACCGGGCCGCCCTGCTCCAGCCGCGCATATGTCAGGATCTCATCAATCAGCTCGTCCAGTTCCTGGATATCGCCATCAATACCGTCCAGTTGCCTTTGCAGGGCAGCCTCGTCCTGGCAGTCCTCGATCATCTGGACGCCAAAGCGGATACGGGCCACGGGAGTGCGCAATTCGTGCGAAACCGCGTGGATCATTTCCCGCTGCACCTGCACCAGACGCTGTATGTGTTCGGCCATGCCGTTGAATGACGAGGCCAGACGGGTTACCAGCGTTCCCTCGCCCGCCTGGACCCGGGCGCTCATTTCTCCACGTGCGATTCGAACCGCTACCGACTCAACGGTTCTGAGATTGCTGTCCACTTCCCGGAGCGCGAGGAAAACGGCAACGGCCAAAACCCCGCCAAGCACCAGGACCAGCAGCAGGACAACCGGCCAGGCCCAGGGATCAAACCCCGCGGGCATGTCAATCCGGTACAACTCACCGTCGGATAGCTGAACGATCACCCGTCCGCAACCGTCTGATTCGTCGGTGTAGAAGGCGAGGCCCCGCTCGGCGACCTGGTCCAGAACGTCAGAGTCCGGCAGCAGGTCGGCGTCGTCCAGGGTCTGCACTTGGACATTGAGAGAACGGGCCATTTGCGAGGCAACATTGAGACGATCATCCGCAGAGGCTGAATCAAGATGCCACCGGAAAATCAACCCAATGGTTTCTGACACATCCCGGTAGGGCTCGTTCAGACGCAGCTGCAGGATTTCTCCGCTCAGTCCGGTTACCAGAACCCGATACCCTACGTCACTGTCGATGCCAACCACCTGGCCGTAGCCAAGTCGCTCCAGAGCCACCGGTGACAGGTTGAAACGGGAAGCAGCCCCCATGCGAAGATCAACCGTCGAACTCAGCCAGTGGTATTGCTGTAATGGTGCCGGGGCCGCAGCAAGCCAGCGCATCAGTGGCTCGGGGAAGCGTTCATGCCAGAATTGGGAGCGCACCGAGTTGATCCCGGTGAACAGCAGGACACATAAAAAAACAACCAGCGCGGTCAGGCCGGCAAGGCGGGCATAAAGCTTGAGGAAGAACTTCAGGGGCATGGTACCAACCCTGGCATGGAACACCGGTATGCGGGCGAATGGCACACCGGCTCCAGAGACTGAATCGTCAGGCTTCCTTTACGAACAGGTAGCCTTTACTACGAACGGTCTTGATGCGTCGCGGATGGATGGGGTCATCGCCAATCTTGGGTCGAATCCGGGAAACGCGAACATCAATGGATCGATCCTGACCATCGTATTCAATACCACGCAAGGCGGTGAAGATTTCTTCCCGGCTAAGCACGCGGCCCGCGTTGCTGGCGAGCAACCAGAGCAAATCAAATTCGGCGCTGGTCAGATCAATGCTTTCTTCACTCAGCCAGGCCTCCCGCATGGAGCGGTCGACAACCAGATCATTGAACTGGAGGCGCACCGGTTCTTCGCCTCCTGCTTCGTCCGCCGACCCCGAGCCGGTTTCGGTCACCCGACGCAGCATGGCGCGAATCCGTGCCAGCAGCACCCGGGGTTTGACCGGTTTGCCAATATAGTCATCGGCACCCATTTCCAGACCCAGGACCTGGTCCAGATCGTCGGTTCGGGCAGTCAACATGATGATCGGACCGGAAAAGAAGGGGCGCACCCGTCGGCAAATGGAAAGCCCATCCTCGCCAGGTAACATAAGATCCAGAACCACCAGATCCGGCTGCTCGTTACGGATCCGCTCTACCGCGGCCCCACCATGAGTTTCCAGGGAGACGGTCAACCCGTTGCTTTCAAGGTATTCGCGGGTTAACTCCGCCAACCGCTCGTCGTCCTCGACAATCAGAATTCGCCAACTTTCGTTTGTCTGTTCCACGCCATCCATCTCTGGTTTTGTTATTCCGGTTTCAGGTCATTCTGTGTACCTGACGATACAGGCAACCTGCTGTAACAGCAATTATACATGCTATTCAGAAATATACATGGAACCGCTGCTTCGTTACACCCTGTGACAGAGCTCCCGTAACCGCCAATCGGCCCCGATGTCACAGACACGTCACCTGGTGGTCACCGATGTGTCATACCGGCTTCATAGGCTTGTCGGGAAATGGAAACAAAAGAGACGACGCCATGACCACACAAACCGCGAAAGCCCGCCGCAGCGCCCGTCGCCTGAAAACCGACATGACCCGGTGCCCCAGACAGGTCGAAGCGGCCCAGCGGCTGCGTTACCGGGTATTTTCGGAGGAATACGGCAGCGACCTGGGCGCACAGACGCCCGGCATCGACGCTGACGAGTTCGATGCAGTGTGTGACCACCTGATCGTTACCGACCTGGATTCGGGCGAACTGGTAGCGACCACACGCATCCTGCACCAGAACGACACCAAAGATGTTGGCGGCTTTTATTCGGCCGGGGAGTTCGACCTGAGCGCCATGGAGAGACTCCCTGGCACCATAGCCGAGCTGGGGCGCACTTGTGTTCACCCGGATTATCGCAATGGCGCGACCATCAGCCTGCTCTGGTCGGCAGTGGCCGAATATCTGGTTGAGCGCGGTGTTGACTACATGATTGGCTGCGCGAGCATCGGCATGTCTGACGGAGGCCTGAAAGCCTGGCGCATCGCCCGCCACCTCCAGAACGAGTACCTGGCCGATCCGGCCTTTCTGGTAAAGCCACTTCGCGCGATGCCGCATCTGACCCACACCCGGGACAGCGATCGACCGGTGGACGTTCCTGCGCTGATCCGAGCCTACATGCGTCTTGGTGCCCGTGTCTGCGGTGAGCCCTGCTGGGATCCGGATTTTCGCTGTGCCGACCTGTTGGTTGTGCTGGAGGTCAGCAAACTGGCCGGCCGCTACAGCCGGCACTTCATGCGCTCGGCATCCTGAAGACGGGAGTCTGTGAGATGAGCTGGCTGAGACTCTGCGTTCGGATCACTGCCTTTATGGCTTTTCTGGCAGCCACCACGATGCTGGCCGCCGGTTTGAGGGTCAGTGAAGTGGTTACCCGCAAAGCCATCGATCGGACACCCTGGGCCAGATTCTGTTTCCGGTGGGCCTGCCGGTGCCTGGGACTGCGTATACACCAGCATGGCTCACCCTCAGACGATACCGTTCTGTTCGTCAGCAACCACATCAGTTGGTCAGATATTCCGATTCTGGGGAGCCTGGCACCGATCCGGTTCCTGTCGAAAGCCGAGGTTGGCCAATGGCCGGTCATAGGCTGGCTGGCACGACAGGCCGGCACGCTTTTCATCCGGCGGGGAGGCGGTCAGGCCCGCCGGGTTCGGGACCAGGTCATCGGGAATTTGCGGGCCGGGGAAAGTGTCCTGATCTACCCGGAAGGAACCACCAGCGCAGGTCTGACGGTATTGCCGTTCCATGGCCTGTTGCTCAAGGCCGCTCCAGAGAGCAGAACGCCGGTACAACCGATCACTATTGCCTATCGCCGGGAAGGCCGCCCCGACCATCTGGCTCCCTTCATTGGTGATGATGAGTTCCACCACCATTTGTTGCGGATGCTAGCCCAGCCTTCTGCCCGGGTCGACGTAGTCTTCCACGAACCTTTACACCCGTCGGAAAAGATACCGGCCGGAGAGTTCGCCGCCAGCCTGAGAGAGACCGTTCTGGAAGGACTGACCCGAATATACCGTGGTGAATACGACAGACCGGCAACCGAGTGCCTCAGAACAGGGGACGACCCTGGGCTACCTCATCTTCCGTCGCTTCACGGCGGCCAACGATCTCCAGATCAAAGTACAGGGTAAAGCCCGCCAATGGGTGATTGGCGTCCACCTTAACCAGGTTGCCATCAATCCCGACAACCTGCACGATCTGCGCTTCATCGCCCGTGTTGGTCTGGAACTTCATGCCAATCTGCAGGTTCTCGATGCCTTCGAACAGTGAACGTGGCACCTTGCGCACCAGCTCGGGCTTGTGCTCACCGTACGCCATGGCCGGCGGCACCGTTACCTCCAGGCAATCGCCCACGTTGCGGTCTTTCACCGCCTGTTGGATCCCTTCAATAATCTCGGGACTGCCATAGACGAAGTGCAGGGGCTCACTGCCTTCGGAAGTATCAACCAGCTCGCCGATCTTGTTCTTCAAAACATAGTGAACGGTAAAAACGTCGGGTCTTGCTTGTGAAGCTGTCATCAGGTTTTCGAGTTTCCTGTATCCGGTGGTGTTTCGAGCTGTTGCAGGCCATGAATAACCAGTCGCTGATCCAGCTTGTCCCGCAATCCTGAAGGGTTACTCAGGCCCATGCGCTCAAGCAGGGACCCGTAACGGCCTTCGTCATCCCGGGCCCGGAGGGCCTGTAACAGAGTGGACAGTTTACCACGGCGAGTGGCCGTTGCGGCCTTGAGCCCCTTAAGGGCTTTCCCCAACGTCAGCTCCTCATCGGTAAAGTCCCTGCCAAACGGGAACGGAGGGAACAGGCTGGCATCTCCCGCAGCCGCAACGGCACGACGGATGGCTTGCGGGGTATTGTTACACCAGTCGGCAGGCAGCTTGAACGCAGGATCCACCTTGCCCGCCTTCTGGGCTTTTTTCAGAAGCTCCTGCTGGAACCGGGAGTCGGCAATGCGGATCAGCCTCAGGAAGACCTGCTCGTCGGACTGCCCTCTCAGATCGGCAATCCCATACTCGGTAATGACTATGTCCCGCAGATGGCGGGGTATGGTGCAATGACCATAATTGAACACGATATTGGACAGTACCTTGCCCTGGGATGACCGGGTGCTGCGCAGCGACAGGATCGAACGTGCGCCCGGCAGCTCGTGAGCCATGGCAACGAAGTTGTACTGGCCACCGACGCCACTGACCACACGACCATCTTCAAGACCATCCGATACGCCAGCACCGTTGAGGGTGTACATCATAGCCGAATTGATGAACCGGCCATGAACGCGCTGCGCCGCTTTCAGCTTCTGGTCTCCGAACCGGTGGTCATACAGGTGGTTGATGAAGTTCACGCTGGTCATGCAGATTTTTGCACGCTGCTCGTCGGTCATTTCCCTGAGGTACTGGTAAAACTGCTCGGGACCAACGTAAAAACCGCCGTGCATGGCGATACCGCCAGTCAGCCGTTCCCCGAGGATGAGGGTTTGGATGGCCTGCCGGGCCTCCGGATTGTCCAGATCACCCTCGACCGACTGATCACCAATACGTAAACGGCCGCCCTTGAACTCGACAGCTTCTTTAAAGATGCCGTGCTGGACCAGCCAATGAACATCCTTTGCCCGCAACGGGCTATCAATAAGCTTTTCGCGCCGCAGGACATCGAGGGTTGCGAGAGACACTTCGCTGGGAATATCACCGCGATTGATCAATGTCTGCAGACCGGCGTGATCGTATACCTCGCGGGTAAGGATGCCTTCCTGCATCAGGTACAGGAAACCATCCACCATCATTTCACTACAGCCATAAAGCCCCTCCTCGAAGGGGCCGGTGCCACCGTCCTCGCGAACGACGGGGAAATGCTGATCAACCTGGAGATGGTCAAACACCTGCCGCCAGGCCTTATTGTGACTGTGTCTGAGAATGGCACTGTGGACCAGGGCCGCGCCCAGTGAGCCGATGCCAACCTGGAGCGTACCGCCGTCCTTCAGGAGGGTACTGGCGTAGAATCCGATCAGGTGGTCTTCCGGGCTGACCGACATCTGGGGCGCTGAGAACAGCGGATAGTCTCCCGAAGGCTGATCAAGCAAGACATCGAACCGGTCTGCTTCAATCGCCGCATGATGGCCAAACCAGGGAAGGTTCTGGTTCATCTCGGCCACCAGCGCCACCGGCGTGCCAGCCGCCTCGCGCTCACGGAGCAGGGGAATCAGGTCCAGCGTCAGATCCGGGTTGCAGCTCAGACTGACCTGGCCGGGCTGCCCATGGGCCTCGCCCGGCGACACCATCTGGGCGACGACATTGACACCCACCGCCATCAGATCGCGAACGGCATGAGTATAGTTGGTACACACGTAATGCCGCTGCTGGGAACGATTGTTCAGATAACTGCCGGCTTTGAAGAAAAACTCCGAGACCTGAACATTCTCAGGAAGACGGTTTGCCGATACATCCTTGGCATAGGCCAGTTCAGGAATCCGGCCATAGAGGCGCTCAACAAAAGGCCCCATGAAACGCTTTTCCAGCGAGGAGCCGCCCTTTGGCGCCAGCAGCGACAGTGCCGTAACAATGTGCAGGCTGATTTCCGGATCGTCTTTCGCCCGCTGGTATAGCGCATTAACAAAGCGAACCGGTTTTCCGAGCCCGAGCGGCAAACCGAGAGTAATCTCCTTGCCAACCCGGCGAATCACCTCGTCAACACAGGCGTTCACATCATTTGATAACTGCCCTCTATCACCCGCCATTACCAAGCTCCTTATTGGCTAATCAGCATGTTAACGGAGATGATCACACGAGCATCGGGCACAGACAATGCGCCAGATCATGATTCTGGGGTTTGATGATACTGCCGGGTGCGGGGAATTGCGGGGTTCAGAAGTTCCACTTCAGGTTCAGGCAGGCACCCTCGTTCAGGAGCGCAATGCCATGGTCGGCCTGGGCCGGATCTGACGCATAATGCTTGCCGGAGTGCTTCGAACGGGTGAAGGTAAGGCTCAGCAGGCGGGAACCGATTTCGGCAAACGCATCGGAACTGTCCTCGTCAAAATCACCGGAAACCCGTTCCTGGATTTCGAAAATCTGCTCGCTGGCTGTCTTGCTTTCGACCTGTTCGAAGACGCGCTCGGATGCTTCGGCGCGAACGACGAAAGCAACAAGATTGAGAGCGAGTAACGCAACAAAGATTCGAATAATCATGACACTGCCTGAGACCTTTTTTCCGACACGGGAGTCTACGGATACCTTAGGCTTAAGTCTAATGATTAAGAGCCGGAAAAATGTGAATCTGCACACAAAGACGCCGACTTTTTGTCACGGCATCAGCATCTTTTTGTCAATTTATGATCCCCGATATTTCAGACTGTAACAGCACCCCCGGCCAGCGCCTCTCAGCCGGGGGTTCAAGCCAACCAAGCCGGCGGGCTCAGGGGCAGGGGTAGGTGAATTCCTGATGAATGGCCTCTATCGCTTCCAGTACCTCGGGGCTCAGGGTGACCTTTGCGGACCCTATGTTTTCCCGCAGCTGCTCCATGGATGTTGCTCCGATGATATTGCTGGTCACAAAGCTACGGCTGTTCACGTAAGCCAGCGCCATCTGGACCGGAGACAATCCGTTCTGCCGAGCCAGCTCAACATAGGCCTGGGTGGCATCCATGCCACGACTGCCGGTGTAGCGACTGAAACGCTCATACAGGGTCATTCTGGCTTTTTCAGGCCACTTGCCGCCCAGATATTTGCCGGAGAGCATGCCAAAAGCCAGCGGTGAGTAGGCGAGCAAACCGGCCTGTTCCCGGTGGGCAATTTCCGCCATCCCCACCTCAAATGAACGATTCAGGAGGTTGTAGGGATTCTGGATACTGGCCACTCTCGGCCAGCCTTTCTCGCCGGACAGACGAAGGTACTCCATGGTGCCCCAGGGCGTCTCATTGGACAGTCCGATGTGCCGGACCTTCCCGGACCAAACCAGATCATTCAGCGCTTCGAGTGTTTCCTCGATCGGCGTGAAAGATTCTTCCGGGTTGTGCTCGTAACCGAGCTTGCCGAAAAAGTTCGTGCTGCGATCCGGCCAGTGCACCTGGTACAGATCAATGTAGTCGGTCTGCAGGCGTTTCAGGCTGGCTTCGCAGGCTTCCATAATATGATCCCGGGTCAGACGCGGACCATTACGCAGGTACTTCAGTCCGTTGCCCGGCCCCGCCACTTTCGACGCAATTACCAGGTCGTTGCGGTTACCCCTGCTGGCAAGCCAGTTTCCCAGGTAGGTCTCGGTCAGCCCCTGGGTTTCCGCCCGGGGCGGCACCGGGTACATCTCTGCGGCATCAATAAAGTTGATACCCTCGGCGACTGCGTAATCCAGCTGCTCAAATGCTTCCTTTTCGGTGTTCTGCTCCCCCCAGGTCATGGTGCCCAGGCAAATCAGGGTAACGTCGAGATCGGTCTTTCCAAGCTTTCGCGTTTGCATATCGTCTCCGATTCGGTTCGGTTAACGGGTAAAGGGAATGTCACGGGAGTGTCGCATAACTGTCATGCCGGCTTTTCATAGTAGGGGCATGTCAAAGGAAGCACAGGAAACACCGTGACCGAGACCATGCAGGCCAACCGGCGCTCACAACACATTACCATTGTTTCGGAGACTTTTCCGCCGGAAATCAATGGCGTGGCAAACACGCTCAGGCAGCTTTGCCAGGGGCTGATGCAACGTGGGCACCGGGTAACGGTTATACGGCCGCGACAGCAGCATGAGCGCAAAGGCCACTTTGCCAGTGCTGGCGAGGCACTCTTCTCCCGTGAACATGTGGTGACCGGATTGCCGCTACCCGGGTACGCCGACCTGCGCTTTGGCCTCGCCCGAACCGGCCATCTGAAAAAGCTCCTGACCACTGACCGCCCCGATGCCGTCTACGTTGCCACTCAGGGCCCGTTGGGCGTTGCGGCGACCACAGCCGCAAGGCAGATAGGGATTCCGGTCAGCTCGGGCTTCCACACAAATTTTCACAGTTACAGCCGTTATTATGGCGTCGGCATGCTGGAGAGGCTGCTGTGCCTCTACGGTCGATGGTTCCACAACCGCACGGCCATCACCCTGGTGCCGACTCGAAAAATGCAGCAGACAACCCGCGCCATGGGTATTCCGGCGACCGGCCTCTGGAGTCGGGGCGTGGACTGTCATCGCTTTACTCCCCACAAGCGAGACAGCGCACTGCGGGAATCCTGGGGCTTACAGGCCAATGACCGCGCCATTCTGTATGTCGGCCGGCTTGCACCGGAAAAGAACCTTCGGATGGCGGTTGCCTGCTTCGAACGTATTCGCGGCCTTCACCCCCAGGCCAGGTTCATACTGGTTGGCGACGGCCCGCTACGGCGCCAGCTGGCTGAACGCCACCCCGATTACGTGTTCTGCGGCACCCGCCGGGGCGACGACCTGGCACGCCATTTCGCCTCAGGCGACCTCTTCCTGTTTCCGAGCAAAACCGACACCTTCGGCAACGTGGTGCTGGAGGCAATGGCCAGCGGACTGGGCGTCGTCAGCTTTGACGACGCCGCCGCAGCCGAACACATACGCCACGAAGAAAACGGCATGAAGGTGCCTCTGGACGAGGATGAAGCATACGTCGACAGCGCTCTCCGCCTGGCCGATCAACCAACCTTGCTGAACCGGATCAGGGCCCAGGCAAGGCTGGACGCTCTGGAACAGAACTGGAACTCGCAGATCGAACAATTTGAACAACTGGTTTTCAACCAAACCGCAAAGGCCGGATACCATGCCATCAACAAGCAAAGCATCTCGCTTCTTTGAACTGGCAGACCAGCGGGAAGTCGCTTTCTGCCAGTCTATTAACCGCGCTGTTCAGTTCCGGCCCGCCCTCGGGTATTTCCGACTGGTCAGCCGACTCGGCGACGGCTGGTTCTGGTACGCACTGATTCTGTTCATCCCCTTTCTCCGACCGGAATCCGGGCCAGGGCTGGCACTGCTTATGGCGTTGACCGGCCTCACCTGCACCCTCAGTTACAAGTTACTGAAGCGCTGGCTCATCCGTGAACGTCCATTTATATCCTTTCCCGCCATCAACTGCGGCACACCGCCCCTGGACCGCTACAGCTTCCCGTCCGGCCACACGCTGCACGCTGCCTGCTTTCAGGTCATGCTGACCGTGGCGGAACCGGCGCTGGCTCTCATCGTGCTTCCGTTTACGTTGAGTGTGGCGGCATCGAGGGTGGTGCTCGGCCTGCACTACCCCAGCGATGTCGCTGCCGGCGCCCTGATCGGTGGCCTGATGGGTTACGCGGCCATGAGCTGGCTGCACTTCTAATCGAACAGACGCAACTGGGTAACCGGCGCATCATCATTGCGGAAACGCACACCAAGACCCAGCAGCCGCACCGGCCGCTCCCGGTTAGTGACCAGCTCAGCCAGCAGTGGCAGATAATCATCCAGAGCCGGCTCTTTGACCTGCTCACGAACCCGCTCAAGGGTATGGGTTGAAAAATCACTGTAGCGGATCTTGATGAAGAGTTTGTGGATCGGTTTTCGGCGGGCCTTGCGCGACAGGCGAAGGTTGAGATCCGCAACCAGTGAGGCCATGACGGTCTGGCAGGCGGCCATATCTGGCAAATCCTGGGAAAACGTTCGTTCCACGCTTACCGACTTGGCAATCCGCGATACCACCACCGCCCGCTCATCCCGGCCGTGGGCCATCTCGTGGAGTCGATAGCCCTGCTTGCCGAACCGATCAATCAATACATCGGGCCCGAGCGCCTGCATGTCGCCGCAGGTCTTGACCCCCAGAGCATGCAGTTTCGAGGCGGTCACCTGCCCCACTCCGAACAGTTTTTCGACAGGCAACGCCTGCACGAAACTCCCAACGTCCTCAGGGCGAATCACGAACAGCCCGTCCGGCTTTTCCCAGTCACTGGCAATCTTTGCGAGAAATTTATTGGGCGCCACGCCGGCGGAAATAGTGATACCGACTTCCTGGCGCACCCTCTCCCGAAGGTGGCGAGCCATAAGCGTGGCACTGCCCTTGTGATCGGTCACATCGGAGACGTCCAGAAAGGCCTCGTCCAGAGAGAGCGGTTCCACCAGGTCTGTCAGTTCCCGCAGGATAGCCATCACCTGCTGTGAGACCGCCCGATACCGGCCCATATCTGTTGGCACCGTCACCAGCCCCGGGCAGAGCCGTCGCGCTTCGCTGCCGGGCATCGCCGACCGCACACCGTACGCCCGGGCCTTGTAATTGCAGGTAGTCACCACGCCCCGACCGCCATCGCCACCCACCGCCAGCGGCACATCCCGTAGGCTGGGATCGTCCCGCATCTCCACGGCCGCGTAGAAGCAGTCACAATCCACATGGATGATCTTGCGTTGTGGCATAATCAGAGGGCTCGCGTCGACTTTCTGTACATTTATACAGCCTTGTATCTTAAGCTAACATGCAGAGAATGTCAGGAACCCCAACAACCGGCGCATCAACCATTGCGAGGCCACCATGAGCAACCCGATTCCTGAAGCAGAACGCACCGAAATTGAAGCCGCAGCTTTTCGTCGCCTGGTCAAACACCTGCGTGACAACACCGATGTGCAGAACATTGACCTGATGAACCTCGCGGGTTTCTGCCGCAACTGCCTGTCCAAGTGGTACCGGGCAGAGGCAGATGAGCGGGGTTTCGAAATCTCTGATCCGCAAGCCCGTGAGGAGATTTATGGCATGCCCTATGAGGACTGGAAAGCCCTCTACCAGACAGGCCCCAAGCAGGATCATAAATAATGAGTGTCAATGATGCCGTGAGGATCCACCTGGCATCCCTGGACGCTGGTCATGCCAGCTTCAAAGACTCCCTGGCGCTGATCGAAGAGCATTTTGAGTACCAGCCCTGCGGCTTCCGCAACGGCCCGCTGGTGAACGCGGAGGGCGAGAACGCCGGGTCCTGCCGGATCTTTGGCCTTGGCCAGTACTGCAACCTGAGCGAAGTCGACACGCTCAAACTGTTTGCCGAGCACTATCAGCAGGTTCTGGACGACCCGACCGGCGAGAGCCATGGCAACATCCGCCAGTTTATCAGCACCGGGTGGTCAGGCATCCGATTCGAAGGCGTGCCACTCCGGCAGCGCCCCAACCCAACAGACAACGTGACCAGGGAAGAGACGCCTTCATGAGCGATACCGCCACCTCCGGGGTAAAACAGGGTTTTCAGCTAAAAAGCGCCAGCGTGTCCATGACCGCCCTGGAGCTCTACTATTTTGACGACGGCGAGTTCGAAGAAGTTTTGCGGGACAAGATCAGCCAGGCCCCCGGCTTCTTCAAGGACATTCCGCTGATCATCAGTCTGGAGAAATACCAGGGGCTGGACAGTGAACTGGATTTTTTCAAGATGATCGGCACCTGCCGGCGTAACCACATCCATGTGATTGGCGTTCGCGGTGGCACCGACGACCAGCGCCGCCTTGCCCGGGGCGCTGCACTGGCGCTGCTGCCGGGTAACGGCCAGCGGGATCGCACCCATGAAGCCGAACAGGCGGCCGCGGACGAAGCGGAAGCGGCAGTTGTTGCAGCCTCGACAAGCGCTGCTGGTGACCCACCTCCGGCCAAAATCATCTCCCAGCCGGTCCGCTCCGGCCAACAGATCCACGCACCGGAAGGTGACCTGGTTATCCTGGCGCCGGTGCAGGCCGGAGCCGAAGTGCTCGCGGCGGGCAACATCCATGTTTACGGCCCGCTTCGGGGCCGGGCACTGGCCGGCATCCATGGCGCAGAATCCGCACGGGTTTTCTGTCAATCCCTGGAAGCGGAGCTTGTGTCCATCGCGGGACACTATAAAATCTCCGAAGATCTTCAGGACAATGGCTGGAAAAGCGCTGTGCAAATCCAGCTCAGGGACGACCTGCTGGTGGTAACGCCACTGGACAAGGCCTGATTTTGGAGCTGAATACAATAACTTGACCGGATAATTCCGCAGACACGACGAATCCACCGAGAAACAGGAACAGAACCTTGGCTAGAATTATTGTCGTTACCTCAGGAAAGGGCGGCGTTGGCAAAACCACCACCAGCGCCTCGATCAGCACCGGCCTTGCCAAGCGAGGCCACAAGACAGTAGTCATCGATTTTGACGTGGGCCTGCGTAACCTGGACCTGATCATGAACTGCGAGCGTCGCGTGGTGTACGACTTCGTAAACGTGATCCAGGGCGAAGCCTCCCTGAACCAGGCCCTGATCCGCGACAAGCGGGTCGATACCCTCTATATCCTTCCGGCCTCCCAGACCCGGGAAAAGGAAGCACTGACCAAAGATGGTGTCGAGAAGGTCATCAACGAGCTTTCCGAAACGTTCGATTACATCGTCTGCGACTCCCCCGCCGGCATTGAGCACGGCGCGCTGATGGCGCTGTATTATGCCGATGAAGCGATCGTGGTCACCAATCCCGAAGTATCCTCCGTCCGGGATTCCGACCGCATTCTGGGCATTCTGCAGAGCAAGTCCCGCCGGGCCGAAATGGGGCAGGATCCGGTCAAGGAACACCTGCTCCTGACCCGTTACAACCCGTCCCGTGTCGAAAAGGGCGAGATGCTGTCCGTGGCGGACGTAGAGGAAATCCTCGCGATCCCTCTGCTGGGCGTCATTCCGGAAAGCCAGATTGTTCTGAACGCTTCAAACCAGGGTTTGCCGGTTATCCTCGAAGAGGACAGCGATGCCGGCCAGGCCTACGATGATGCGGTTGCACGCCTTCTGGGAGAGGAACGGGAACACCGTTTCATGACGTCCCAGAAGAAGGGTTTCTTCTCACGGATGTTCAAGGGGGGCTAAGGGATGAGTTTCCTCGATTACTTCAAGGGTAAAAAGAAGAACACCGCCAGCGTGGCCAAAGAGCGCCTCCAGATTATCGTGGCTCACGAGCGGGGCCAGCGTGATCAGCCGGACTACCTGCCCCAACTGCAGCAGGAGCTGCTGGAGGTCATTCGCAAGTACGTTCAGATCAGCGACGACATGGTTCAGGTTGAGGTAGACCGCAACGAGAGCTGCTCGGTACTGGAGCTGAACGTCACGCTACCGGAGCGATAACCCGCTTTATCTGGCCTGTCCCGGGTGGGACAGGCCATTTCTTACCACCTCGCAAAGTGGTCTTCCATCAGGCCCCGCAGACCTTTAACCTCAATTTTTCCGCCAGCCTCATCCGTCACCGTTCCACTGAACGAGCCCACGTACTGCCGGAAGTTGGATGCCAGTACCCAGGCGTCCAGTTTTTCCTTGCGCACACCAGCGGGGACAAAGTGCAGATCGACCCGACCATCCTCCGTGCTCACATGCCAGTCGCCGCCTGGTTGATAGCGATCAAAACGGAACCTTGCCGCGCCCAGTTTGTGGCAGACACCATCCAGCCAGAGCGCATTTTCTGTCATTCCCGTCTCATTGACCCCTGCGGCAAGGTTCAACCCCACGGACCGGCCATCCGCAAGCTGGCCAGCCAGGCAGGCCCAGTTCCACGCGGTCTCCCGGCGCATGAAGCCGCAACTCCAGTCAATGGTGCCCCGGGTCTGCTCGTCGCAGCGCCAGATACGGTGATCCCAACGCACTTCCCCTTCCACCGGCAAACCTGCCGACTTGCGGGTAAATACCCAGCCATTGTAGCCGGCCGGGCATACCAGCCGGAGCGGGTCCCGATCCTCTGAAAGCGTCAGTTCAATACGAATACCTCCCGGGGCCGAGACCGTAATTGTCCGGCCATCCGCAGAAGGCGCAATTCGCACGGCTACCTCGCCCTTGCTGAACCTTGTCACCCCTTCCTCTGGCCGTGGCTCAATGCAGGTTTGCCGGGCCAATGGCTGAAGGAACGATTGCTCCATCATCTGGCCAGTCTCGAAGTCATAGAGATAGAAGAATCCGCTGCCCAGCAGTTTCAGATCCACCACCCCCAGACCAAACACCCAACCCGGGCCCATGGCACTGACAAACTGGAACTGGTTGAACCGCCAGCGTCTTGCCAGCTTTGAACGCGGGCGGTCCATCACCGTACGCAGGTCATAGTCCAGGTAGTTGATCTCGTCTACCGGTTCATCCAGCAGGCCCGGAATCACCTGCCCTTTGCCGTTGATAAGCTTCTTAATGGTCATAGTCGTCGTCAGATCGGGCCAATTTCGGTTACCAAATCAACAGGTCGCTACCTGGTTCACAATCCACTGTTTCCGTGGCCATGCCGGCAAAAGCCCCATGCTAGACTCGGCCCACCATCTGCAAGGAAGTGTACCCTATGAGAAAGAGCATAGCCCATGGCATTACGGGCTGGGCCTCGGTGATCAGTGGGCTGGTCTGTGCGTTGCTGGTGTTTGCTGTTGCCGCCAGTGCCCGGGCTGAATTGCCCAATGAAACCGACGAGGAATGGACGCTGCGCAAGGAAGCCGATCATATCCGCGTGTATACCATCGACCAGCCAGACTCCAGCTTCAAGGCATTCAAGGCCGTGGCGGTGCTCGATGCGCCCATCGAAAACCTGATGGCCGTCATGGCCAACCCCGGTTCCTGCGTCGAGTGGGTGCACAACTGCACCGAATCCTATGCCTTCGGCGATGGCGAGTTCCAGGATCGCTTTGCCTATTCAGTGAACGACATGCCCTGGCCGGTGACCGACCGTGACTATGTCCTGCGTATCCGGACACGGGGTAATCAGGCGTCCGGAGAGATTGTCATGGACCTGAACGCCATGCCCGACCAGCGGGCGGAGAACGGCAGCCGGGTTCGGGTGGACCGGTCCGACACCCTTTACCGATTCACGCCAGAGGGGGACAAGACCCGGATGGTCTGGGTTCAGCACACCGACCCCAATGGCTCGCTACCGGGGTGGCTGGTGAACTCTCTGCTGGTGGATATTCCCGTGCGATCCATGGAGGAGCTGGAACGCGTTGCCAATCGGGAAAAGTATCAGGGTTATGAACTGGTCTACGACAAAAAGGGCCAACTGACCGGTGTCAGACCGCCGGGTCCCTGAACCATCAGCCCCATGAAGGGATGACGCGCAAGGCATCACGCGCTAAGCTTTCAGAAAGGACTTCAAAAGGCAGCCCAGATCAATGACCGTTCTCGCCTACGAGATCATGACACCCAGCATCAAGGCCGTTCCCCAGTCCTGGACCATGGACCGGCTGGCGCGCTTTCTCACCGACAACGAAATAACCGGCAGCCCCGTCACTGACGATGACGGCGAGATTGTCGGCATTGCCACCCTGAAAGACATCACCGAATTCCGCTGGAACGCCACACGCTCCGATGCCGACAGGCACCTGACACCGGAAGAACGAGAGGAAGCCCGGCGTCTGCGGATGGTGATCTTTGAAGAAATGGGGAAGGTGCCGGTGGAAGTCCGGGACATCATGACCCCCATCGTTTTATCGGTTGACGAGAAGACGCCGGTGCGCGACATTGCCAATATCATGATGCGCGAACACCTGCACCGGATCTTTGTCACCAGTGATTCAAAAATTACTGGCATCATAACGACTTACGATATGCTGAAAGTGATCTCGGATGAGGCACTCACGCAACGCTGCGCCGATAACGATTGAGCCACCAGAGAGGTAGCGCCACTTATGCCCAGAGCACCGCAAGCTCGCCGAAAGATGTACGTCCTCGACACCAACGTCCTGATCCACGACCCGAACGCCCTCCTCAACTTTGAAGAACACGATGTCATCATCCCGATGACGGTCCTCGAAGAACTCGACAGCCTCAAATCCGGCAAGCAGGCCGTGGCCGCTGACTGCCGCCAGGCCATTCGCAACATCGACAAGTTGTTGGGCGATGCCAGCCCGAAGGTGATCGAGAAGGGTGTCCCCATTGTTCGTGGCAAGAAGGCCGAGCCCCTGGGCAGTCTTTCGATCCTGATGAGCACCGGTGACAGCGGCAACCACTCGCTGCCAGAGCACCTGAACGACAACAAGATCATCAATACCCTGGCTGCGCTCCAGAACCGCCACAAATCCCGGGATATCATCCTGGTGTCGAAAGACATCAACATGCGCCTCAAGGCACGCGGCTTCGGCGTCGAAGCTCAGGATTACCACAACGATCAGTTGCTCGACGATATTGATTTGCTGCCCAAAGGCTATCGGGAATTCCCCAACTCCTTCTGGGACACCATTGAAAAAGTGGAAACCGTTCAGCGGGAAGGTTCGACCGAGCACATTCTGAAACGGGAAGGCGAACTGGCGAAGCTGAACATCAACGAATTTGTTATCGATGAAATGGGCTTCGTCGGCAAGGTGGTGGATATCACCGACACTCAGCTGGTCATCAAGGACCTGCACCAGCACGACCTGATGAACGAGGAAGTCTGGGGCCTGGTACCGCGGGACATCTATCAGGCCATGGCTTTGAACCTGCTGCTGGACCCGGACATTCATCTGGTCAACCTGACCGGCTCCGCCGGCTCGGGCAAAACCATCCTGGCCCTGGCCGCCTGCATCGAGATGACCGTGGCCAGCAAGCTGTACAAGCGCATCATCGCCACCCGCTCCACCCAGGGACTGGATGAGGACATCGGGTTCCTGCCCGGTACCGAGGCCGAAAAAATGGAGCCGTGGCTCGGCGCCATCGTCGACAACCTGGAAGCACTCCATGAAGACGATGAGAACATGACGGCGAGCGTTGACTACATCCTCAGCAAAGTGCCTCTGCACTTCAAATCCATGAACTACATCCGGGGCCGTAGCTTCCAGCACAGCCTGATCATCATCGATGAATCCCAGAACCTGACGCCCCATCAGATCAAGACCATCATTACCCGGGCTGGCAACGGGTCAAAGGTGATCTGCCTCGGCAACCTTGCGCAGATCGATACGCCCTACCTGAGTGCCCTGAGTTCGGGCCTCACCTACATGACCGAACGATTCAAGCGCTTTCGACATGGCGCCCACATCCACCTGCAGGGTGTTCCCCGGTCGCTACTGGCAGAATTTGCCGAAGCCAATCTCTGACATTGGCGAGCATTTAAAGAACGAAAAAAAGGGGCAGAACCCGAGTTCTGCCCCTTTCTCACTTAATCAGTAATGCCTACACCCGATACCGACTGACCTGCTCTGACATCTCGGACGCCAGGTTCTTCAGCCGTTGAGTTGCATCTCCGGCCCGACGGGTTCCCTGCGCCGTCTGTTCGGTAATCGCGACGATCTCATGCACGTTCTGATTAATGGTCTCGGAAACGCTGGTCTGCTCTTCGGCTGCGCTGGCAATCTGTGTATTCATGTCCGTGATCGTTGCCACAGCCTGACCAATGCGCTGCAGCGCATCGTTGACCTGCCGGGTTTCTTCCACGGTCGCTTCGCTGCGCTCACTGATGGAAGCAATTACCTTGACCGCATTCCCTGCCCCAGACTGAAGCCGCTCAATCATATCCTGGATTTCCTGGGTGCTCTGCTGGGTCCGGCGAGCCAGCGTTCGAACTTCGTCAGCCACCACGGCAAAACCCCGACCGGCCTCGCCGGCCCGTGCCGCTTCGATCGCAGCGTTGAGGGCCAACAGGTTGGTCTGATCAGCAATTTCGCGAATGACCTCCAGTACGCTATCAATCCGGCGAGAGTCAGTGCCAAGCTGCTCGATAACCCGAACGCCCTCTCCCACCTGCTCGGAGAGCCCGCCAATAACTTCGGTAGCCTGATGTACCAGGCCCTGGGCATCGCAAACCTGTCCATTGGCATGATCGGCGGCCGTGGAGGCTTCACTCGCGTTGCTCGCAACCTCCTGGGCAGCTGCGGTCATTTCGTTCATCGCCGTTGCCACCTGATCACTCTCGGATTTCTGTCGCTCGACGCCCTGCTCGGCTTCAGTCATGACCTGGTTCAAATCAGCCGTGGCCTCGTTCAGCGTGCGGGTAGACGACAGCACGCGTTCAACCAGTCCGTGCACCTGGTCGGCGAAACTGTTAAAGGCAGTCGCCAACTGTCCAAGCTCATCCTTGCCGGAAACGTCAAGACGACGGGTCAGGTCGCCATCGCCGCTGGCGATGTCATTCATTGCCGACACGGCCGATTTCAGGGGCCGAATGATGCTGCGGACCACGATCAGGGCAAGCAGGACGATCAGCGCCAATGCGACAAGTGAGGTGCTGACTGAGCCTATCACAGCGTCCTCGAGTGAAGTCCCCACCTGGCTTTCCATCGCCGCTACCTGGGCCTCAAGGCCGTCAATCCAGAAGCCGGTGCCGATCATCACACCCCACTTGGGCAGCATTTCCGCATAGCCCAGCTTGGGCGCTACTTGTCCGGTTTCGCTGTTTTTCCAACCATAAGGCACATAACCGCCGCCATTGCGCGCCGCCTTTACCAGCTCACGAATCAGGAAGGTTCCGTTGGGATCCTGGAAGTCCCAGAGATTTTTGCCTTCCAGAGACTGGTTGACGCCGTGCATCACATTGACACCCCGGGTGTCATACGCAAAAAAATAACCGGTGCTTCCCGAATCGTTAAAACGAAGCTGTCGCAGGATCTCCCACGCTTTCTCGCGCACCTCCGGATCGTCTGCGGACCCAGGCTGATTATAGAGATGCTCGATGGAAGACTTTGCAACGGCCAGATAATTCTGCAGTTCCTGGCGTTTACTCTCTTCCATATCGGAGGAGAAACCGGCAACGGCCTCTTCGCCAATAGCACTGGCCTGGTTAAGGTTGTAACTGGTCAGGAATGCCGTGAGCACAATCACCGGCACCAGGGCCAGCAACAGTACCCGTGTCTGGATGGTCAGGTTTTTCATGACTGGTAGTCTTTTTGGTTAAGTGATCAATTCGCCGGGCGATCCGGCATGGAAAAAGTCGCAAAGACTACGCAAAAACCGGGGGCAATATCATTGATGATACTGCGTAGTTTGTTTCCAGCCTGTAACCATGCCGGTAAATTTTTGTTGCTCATCAATCCTTGAACTGGGCTTTGTCCAACCCATGCTTGCGCATCTTGTCGTACAGGGTTTTCCGGGCAATACCGAGCTGGACCATGGTGTCCTTGATGCTGCCATGACTGGCATTCAGGGCGCTGATAATGGCAGAACGCTCGAAACCGTCCATCATTTCGGCGAGCGTCTGTCGACCCGCCACATTGGCCGTATCCGCAGGTTCGTTCTCATCCAGCGCTGCCGGCCCCAGCAGGACATAACGTTCAGCCAGGTTCCGAAGTTCGCGAACGTTGCCGGGCCATGAATGTTGCATCAGCCGGGCTGCCTGACCAGCATCAAGCGGTATGCTCTCCCGATCGTAACGGGCCGCGGCAATCAGCACGAAATGATGGAACAGCAGCGGGATGTCCTCTTTCCGCTCTCTCAACGGCGGGATGTCAACTTTGACCACATTCAGCCGGTAATAGAGATCAGGCCGGAATTCGCCGTCGTCACTGAGTTTTTTCAAATCCGCCTTGGTGGCGGCAATGATCCGGACATCCACCTCCTGAACCTGATTGCTGCCCAGACGCTCGACCCGTTGTTCTTCCAGCACCCGCAGGAGTTTCACCTGCAAGGGCACGGGCATACTCTCAACCTCATCCAGGAACAGGGTGCCCTTGTGGGCGTGCTCGATCTTGCCGATACGGCGCTTTTCAGCCCCGGTGAACGCCCCGGCCTCATGGCCAAACAACTCGCTTTCAATCAGGTTCTCGGGCACCGCGCCGCAGTTGATTGCTACAAAGTTGTGGGCACTGCGTCCACTGTTCTCATGAATGTATCGGGCCAGCGCATCCTTCCCGGACCCAGTTTCCCCGTGCAGAAGAATATTGGCCGAAATATCGAGGATGGGATCAACGGTCGCCATGACCTTTTGCATCAACGGCGAATCCCCCAACATTCGTGGACCGGGTCTGGCCAGGTGTCGCAGCTGTGCTTTCAGTCGACGGTTCTCGAGGGCCAGATGCCGTTTTTCCAGGGCATGACGGAGCAGTTCAATCAGTTCATCATGATCAAACGGCTTCTCGATAAAGTCGTAAGCGCCCTGCTGCATGGCCGTTACTGCCGTGCTTATGTCGCCCTGCCCGGTAAGAATGATCACGGGAATGGTGTTATCGATAGCTCGAAGCCGGTCCAGCAACTCCAGGCCGGTCATCTCCGGCATGTTGTAGTCGCAGAGAACCACGCCGTCGTAGTCGGCGTTGATATGTCCCAGCGCCGATGGCGCATCTTCGAAGCAGCTGACCGGCAACTCCTCCAGGGTCAGTGTCTGGGCAATGGCCTGGCGGATGTGTGGATCGTCGTCCACAAAGATTACCGAGGGTTCTGTCATTCCATGGCCTCCCGCTTCTTGAGGGTTACGACGAATTCTGCGCCCGGCCCATCCCGGCGGTTACGACCGGTCAGGCTGCCACCCAGTGCATCCACAATCTGGCGCGATATGGAAAGTCCAAGACCCAGTCCCTGCTTGACCGATTTGGTGGTAAAAAAGGGCTCGAAAATCTGTTCGGTGTCGCCCTGCAATCCGGGCCCATTATCGCGCACCAGGCATTTCCAGCACTGCTCGGTTTCTTCTATATCAATCCGGATTTCCGGCCGTGCGCCACCCTCTACCGCCTGAACCGCATTCGCCATCAGGTTAACCATAACCTGCTCTATCCGTATCAGGTCGCCATGGCACATCACCGGCGAGTCTGGACGGTGCCACTGGATATCGATTTCCGAACTCGATTGCTGGGCAACGATAATTTTCAGGGATGCGTCAATCGGTTGCCGGAGATCCACCATCGCTGGCGGGCCTTCGGATTTGCGCGCAAACACTTTGAACTGGCGGGTCAGCTCCGCCATCTTGTCACAAAGGAGGATGATTTCTGACAGGTTAGCATCCACCATCTCCCCGGCACCTTTCTCCAGGAAGCGGCGGCTGTTTCGGGCATAGGTCTGAATGGCCGTCAGAGGCTGGTTCATTTCATGGTTGAGGCCCGCGGACATCTGACCCAGCACCGCCAGTTTTGCAGCCTGGATCAGCTCCTGCTGTGTTTCCCGCAGCTCGGTTTGGGTGCGTTCTCGCTCTCGGATCTCCTCCACCAGTTTGCGATTGGAGTTCTCCAGGTCTGCGGTTCGCTCGGCCACGCTTCGCTCCAGCTGCTCGCCCCGAAGAGCCAGTTCAGCCTCGCGCCGGTAGCGCTCGCGCAGGTACAGCCAGGTCAACAGGCCGCCAAAGAACAGCGCTGCGCCACCGACCGCAAAACCCAACCGGGTCCAGACGACCGAGCGAGTGCTCACCATGACTTGAAGCGTCCAGTCCATCCTTGGCAGAGGCGTGCGTACGCTCAGATATTCCCGGGGTTTGCCACTGTCTTGGATACGGACCGTTGCTGACTGCTCGAGAAGCCCCCATGGGGTTCCCAACGTTTTCAGTGCCATTGGCGTCAAATCACGGTCTGGATAACGCCGGCGGGAATACTCGTCGGGCACGGCATCGGCCATCCCCGAGAAATTGCGGTAAAGCCAGTCCTGCCTGCTCGCGAGAAAACTGATGCCATTATGATCAAGCACGACCATCTCCGCCTCTCGCAAGCCAGTAGGGCGATCCCATTGGGATTCCAGTTCGTGAACCAGAACCTTCACAGCGACCACCCCGATAATCTGGCCGCCCTCGTCCCGAACCGGATGCGAGAAATACAGACCCCGCACGCCAGACATCAGGCCGAGGGCGAAATAGATCGCCGAATCGCCCGATTCCATCGCCTCATAGAAATACGGCCGGAAATTGAAATTCCGCCCGACAAAACTGTCTGGCTGCAGGTAGTTGTTGGCTGCGATCGTCAGGCCGCGAGTATCCATCAGGTAGACATCCGAACTGCCTACGATAGTGGCCATGCGCTGCATCTGTTCATTGGCCGCGAGAATAGCAGAGGGATTGTCAGGCGCCTCCAGCGCCCGCTGCAATAACGGATGCTCTGCCATCAGCTCGGGCACCGGGAGATATCGGTTCAGTTCGTTGGCCACCAATTGGCGATATCGGAAGGACTCCTCCAGGCTCTCCTGCTCCACCTGCCGGTATCCAACCCAGCCACCGAGCAGCCAGGCGGTCACCAGGGTCGCCACGAAAAGGAGAAAAACGCCAATACGGTAAGGCATAGGGTCCGGTTCCCGAAAAACCGCGGAAAGCCGCTAGAGTATAGCCAGGCCGGGTGCAGAACAACCGTGCGATGCTTCCACGGCACGGTTGTTCTGACGCAGCCAGCAAGCCCCCGTTACAGGGCGCCAGCTGTGGCAAGGCGAGTTTTACGCTGCTTCTGGATGACGAACGCCAGGACCGCCAGGGCAATACCGGTGAGATCCGTCCAGAGCCCTCCCTCGATCATCAGCAACGCGGCCGCAATCAGCAGGAGTCGCGTTATCCAGGACGCGGAAATGCTCGCAAACCAACCGAGCACGCCGCCAGAAAGCATGTAAACGCCAAAGGTTGCGGTTACCAGTGCCCTCGCGATCTCGAACCAGCCGGCTTCCATCAACAACGCGCCGTTGTAGAAGAACATGAAAGGCACGATGAATGCTGCGATGCCAATCCGGAACGAGGCCACGGAGGTTTCCATGGCATTGGCGCCCGATATGCCTGCAGCGGCATAGGAGGCCAGCGCAACCGGCGGTGTGATCGCGGAGACTACAGCGAAGTAGAACACGAAGAAGTGCGCCGTCAGCGGTTCAATACCCAACTGGACAAGGCCGGGCGCGACCACCGAGGCAGCTACCGCATAGGCCGCCGTGGTCGGCATCCCCATACCCAGTAGAATGGAAATGAACATGGCGAAGATCAGCGCCAGCAACTGGCTCGTGGCCGCAACGTCCAGCAACAGCACAGAGAAGCGCGCGCCCACTCCCGTCAGCGAAATCACGCCCACGATTACCCCGGCCGCTGCGCACACCACGATAATCTGGATCGCCATATAGGAAGCAATTTCCAGTGCCTGAAGGATATGCCGCAGACCCATCTTGTTGGGTGACAGCCAGCTCACGACCGCGGCAGAAACGGTCGCCAGGGTGCCGGCCCGGATCACCGAATAGCCCATGAACAAGGCGACAATCAGGATTATGATCGGCACGAACAGATAGCACTGCTTCATCATGGTTCTGAGCTTTGGCAGCTCGTCTTCACGCATGCCGCGCATGCCGGTCTTGGCGGCTTCAAAATCCACCATGAAGTAGACCGAGGCAAAATACAGGATCGCCGGAATGATCGCCGCGATGGCTATCTCGGTGTAGGGAATGCCGGTAATCTCCGCCATGATAAAGGCGCCGGCGCCCATGATCGGCGGCATGATCTGACCACCGGTGGACGCGGCCGCCTCGACAGCGCCTGCGGATTGCTTGCTGTAGCCCACCTTCTTCATCAATGGAATCGTCAGGGAGCCGGTGGATACCACGTTGCCGGCACTGGTGCCGTTGATCATACCCATCAGGCCCGATGCAAAGATCGATACCTTGGCCGGGCCACCCCGGGAACGGCCGGCCGCCGCAAAGGCAAAGTTCACGAAGTAGTCACCCACCTTCGAGGACTGCAGGAAGGCGGCAAAAATGATGAACAGAATGATGTATGTCGAAGACACCGCCGTGGTCGGCCCAAGGATTCCGGCATCGGTATACACCTGACTGAAGAAACGCTGAACCGAAAGCCCCGGGTAACCGAGGAAACCTGGCAGGTAGGGTCCTGCGAAAACATAGGCCAGAAACACCAGACCGATGATCACCAGTGCCATCCCCGCCACGCGCCGGGTAAGTTCCATGATCAGGGCCGTGCCGGCAATGGCTGCAAACGAGATACCCACCGGCGCAAAGGAGGTGCCGGTCGACATCCGCATGGACGTGTTATAAACCACCAGGAAATAGGCGGCCACGGCCAGCGAGCAGACGATCAACACCAGGTCGGGCACACTGAATACCGATCGCTCGCGCTGATGAAACCAGCTCATGACAATGCCAACACCGGTCGCCGCCAGCAGCGGCCAGCCAAAGTGCCACACCTCCAGTTCGACCGGAATCCGCATGGCGCCGTTCTGAACCATCTGCCAGAACGAAAATGTCTGATACAACACATAGAGAGCCGGCAGCATGGCACCGGCACTGATCCAGGTTGTCCACCGGTGGCGTGCGCCGCCCTCTTCCGATGACACAAACCGGGCGCCGGCAAACAGAACGAAACCCAGCACCAGGGCACCGGCAATGTGCACAATCCGGAACGACCAGGTTTCCAGGGGCGCTATGTTCAGGGAATACAGGTGAAAGGCTGAATAGGCTATCGCCAGCAGCGCGACGAATTTCAGCAGGCCGCCTTCGAAAAGCCGGCGGTTGGCTTCGACCGGTTCCTCGTCCACGTTGTGCGCGAGTACATGGTCTTCGCCCACTTCAATGTCCGGAAGGTCTTTGGAATCTTGTTCGGTAGTCATGACACACCCTGCTTGCAGGCAAATCGGAGCCAGAACTCGGCTGGCCATACATTGCAGGAGGCTGCAGGGCAGCCTCCTGCTCGAGCACTGTTACTTGATCTGGCTGTCTTCGATCGGGTAACCATTCTCGTTGAACCAACGCGCAGCGCCCGGGTGCCAGGGCAGGACGTTGTTCTTTGTGTAGTTCTCGGGTACCGAGTTACGGGCCGCCTTGTGAATGGAGACCATCTTGTCGTTGTTCTCCATGGTCAGCTTGGTGATTTCATACACGAAGCTTTCAGATACATCACAGTTGACCATCGCGAAGTTCCACATGGATACCACGCGGGAAGGCGCATCCAGGGACTGGTAGGTGGACGCCGGAATGATGAACTCGGACACCGGGAAGTTGCTGATAATGGTCTCGGCCTCGGCATCGTTCATACCGATGATGTTCACGTCGGTTTGCACTTCCAGCTGGCTGACCGCAGGAATGGGAATACCGGCGGCGAAGGCAACCACATCAATCAGTCCATCCTGAAGCTGACCGCCCAGATCAGACCAGCTGCCGTTGCGGCGTTCGAAGTTCACACCCAGGGTCTCCATCATGCGCGGAAAGTAGGTGTCCGAGGTGGAGCCCGCCGGACCAAAACCGATCGTGGCGCCATCAGGGATATCGGCGATGGAAGTAATGCCAGAGCTGGATAGCGCGGTCACCGAGAACGGTGTTTCGTACATCGGGAACATGGCGCAGACGTTGTCCATCTTCATGCCCGGCGCAAGCGGGCTGTTACCGTCCATGGATTCACGAGCCGGGCCCATGGTGGTCAGGCCAAACTTCAGGTCACCAGTGTGCACCAGCGCCATATTCTGAACCGGTCCGCCGGTGATCTCGGCACCACCGGAAACGCCCAGGTTTTCAGCCACAAAGTTGGCCCAACCGGAACCGTAGGCAAAATAGGTTCCACCCTGACTGGCGGTGCCAACGGTGAAGTTGCTCGGCCAATCCGAACGATCTTGGGCTGTTGCGGGGGTTGCGACTGCGAAGGTGGAGGCAAAGGCCACCGCCATTACGGCTTGGGTTTTCATAAGGAATGCTCCCGATTCATTTTGTTTGTTGGGTGCTCAACGAAGCTCTAACAGCTCCGGTGGGTAACCCAATCAGCAAGGAGCAGACCAGATCTCGATTAATTCGGAAAAACAGGGCCTTACTAAAATCAGAGCAAGGTCAGGCGCTGGAAAATGGGTGGATATCCACCCATCGGAAAGAGCAGATGGGTGAATCCCGACACGTAGGGCGTTTCGGGTTCTGGCTACCAGCGACCCTGAAGAGTCGCCACAATACGACGACTACCGGCTCGATCCCGATGCTCGCAGAGATAAAGTCCCTGCCAGGTTCCAAGTGCCAGGCGACCATGGCTGACCGGGAGGGTCAGCGAGGGGCCGACCAGGATGCTTTTGATATGAGCCGGCATGTCGTCGGGCCCTTCCATAACGTGCTCATAGTGCGGCGCATTCTCCGGCACCATGACGTTGAAATGGCGTTCCAGGTCGCCCCGCACATCCGGATCGGCGTTCTCGTTCACCGCCAGCGAAGCGGAGGTATGCTGGATGAACAGGTGCAGCAAGCCGACTTCGCAGTTGGTCAGGTCCGGCGCCTGGGCAAGGATTTCATTGGTGACCAGATGAAACCCCCGCGGCAGCGGCGCCAACTCGATAAACGACTGATCCCAGATCATGACAGCCCTCTCGGTTATTTCTGCCGGTCATCCCAGGGGTGCACGGGAACCACATCGTCGCCGACATCGCCCTCGTAGCTGCTGCGGAAATAATCCATCGCTTTTTCCGCCTCGCTGAGCTCGTCAAATCGGGCGACGTGGTAGATTGCCTCACCCTCGTTTACCAGTGGCAGGTTATTCACGCAGATTACGATACCTGAGCAGGGTGACACCACCGCGGTTTCCGATTCGCCGAAGGGATCCGCCACCATGGCCAGCCTCTGGCCTTTGCGAACCTTCTGGCCCAGCCGGGCGACAGGCCTCATGATCCCATCGATATCCGCCCGCACCCATTGGGAATTGGCCGCGGTTTCAGACCGCTTTCTCGGTGCCTTGGGCCCCTTCTTCGCCGGGATCATTTCGAGTTCACGCATCACCCGAATAACCCCTTTCACACCACTCCCGATCACCACATCATCAAATCGCAGAGCTTCTCCGCCTTCGAAGGTGATTACCGGAATGTCCTGTGAATCAGCGTAGGCCCGGAGGCTTCCCTCTCGGAGCCCCGAATTGATTATGATCGGGGCACCAAAGGCCTCGGCCATGCGCACGGTTTCCGGATTTTTCAGCTCGGCACGAATTTGCGGCAGATTGAATCGATGAACTGCACCCGTGTGCAAATCAATAATGTGGGTCACCCGCTCCATAATCTGGGTGCGCAGCAGGTAGGCAATACGCCCGCCCAGGGAGCCACTTTCACTGCCGGGAAAACAGCGGTTCAGATCCCGCCGGTCAGGCAGGTATCGGGTGCGCTGCACGAACCCGAAAATGTTCACGATAGGCACCGCAACCAACGTGCCCCGAAGGTGCCTCAACGCCGAATTGGTGAGCACCCGACGAACGATCTCAACACCGTTGATCTCGTCACCGTGAATGGCACCACACACCATCAATACCGGGCCACTTCGCCGGCCGTGCACAACCTCAACGGGAATGTGCAGCGGCGTATGGGTGTACAGCTTGGCGACCGGAACTTCCACGGTTTGCCGGGTTCCGGCCTTTACCTGGGTCCCGGCAATTTCATAGGGGGCACGAGCCATGCTTTAGCCTCTCCCCTTGGTCCGGGTCTTCCAGGGCTTCTGATTCTTTTCGGTCCAGTTAATGATCATGCCGGCAACGTTCTTGCCGGTGGCGTTCTCGATGCCCTCAAGGCCAGGCGACGAATTCACCTCCATTACCAGAGGCCCCCTGCTGGAGCGGAGCAGGTCAACACCGGCAACGTTAAGGCCCATGGCTTTGGCGGCCTTGATGGCCGTGCTGCGCTCTTGGGGGGTGATGCGTATGAGGGAGGCAGTGCCGCCCCGGTGCAGGTTCGAACGGAATTCGCCTTCGGCACCCTGACGCTTCATGGCCGCGATCACCTTGTCGCCGATCACAAAGCAACGGATATCGGCACCGCCGGCTTCCTTGATGAATTCCTGCACGAGAATATCCGCTTTCAGGCCCATGAAGGCTTCAATAACACTCTCCGCGGCCTTGCGGGTTTCTGCCAGCACCACGCCGATGCCCTGGGTACCCTGCAGCAGCTTGATCACCACCGGCGCCCCGCCCACCATCTGAAGCAACTCCGGAACGTTGTCCGGCTTGTTCGCGAAACCGGTAATCGGCATTCCCACACCCTTACGGGCCAGCAGTTGCAGCGAGCGGAGCTTATCCCGGGAACGGCTGATAGCCACTGATTCATTCACCGGAAACACGCCCATCATCTCGAACTGGCGCAATACTGCCGTTCCGTAAAACGTCACCGATGCACCGATCCGCGGAATCACCACATCGAAATCCTCAAGGACCTCCTCGTGGTAGTGGATCTGTGGATTGGCCGAGGTGATATTCATCGAACAGTGAAGGCAGTCAATCACCTTCACTTCGTGGCCACGATTAATGCCCTCTTCCACCAGACGGCGGGTCGAGTAGAGGTGACGGTTTCGTGACAGTACCGCTATTTTCATTTTTCAGTCCTTAAGGCCGGCTCGCCGGCAAGATAGGAAGCTTCGGGATAGATCACTGAGCGCCCTGACATAGCGGTACGGCCAAGCAACATCCGGAACCGCATGGAATCTCGGTTGGTCAATGTCATTTCAATGGGCCATTTCTGGCCGCCAATCAGCAGCGTGGTCTCGATGACCAGGCGCATTTCCTTGTGGCCGCCGGAATCAGACACGTTCCGCTCGTCCAGTACCTTGGCATCGCACTCGACAACCTGATGCAAATCGTTTTGCACCGGATGCACCCAGAAGCGTACGCGACGTTCACCATTTTCTGTGTAGGGCTCGGTCCGGAATGTGTGGAGGCAGGAAGTTCGAGCTCCCGTGTCGATTTTCGCCTTGATACGGCTGATATCCAGATCCGGCAACGCCACCCATTCACGCCAGCCAAGACTCATCTTGTTCTCGGCTGGGGTTGGCGGGATGGTTTTGATAACTTCAGCTGTCTTTGTCGACATCCGGGAGATCCTTTTCAGTGATTTTTTCCGGCCCCAACAGCTGAACACGGAACGGCTCTGAATGGCTACCCGCATACACGCTGGTATGCGGGAACGGAATTTCAATGCCTTCCCGATCCAGGGTTTTCTTGATCGCAACCATCATACCGCTTCGCCCCTCAAGCACCTTTTCCTTGGGCACCCAATACGAGAACTGCAAATCCACAGAGGAGGGGCCAAACGCTGTTACCAGCGTGAACGGCTTGGGCTCTTCGAGACAGACCGGGTTCTTTTCCGCGAGGTCCAGCAGCAGGCTTTCTACACGTTCTACATCTTCAGCGTAGGCAATTCCCACGGTCAGGTCGAGCCGGCGGATTGGAAACCGGGAACGATTGACAACCCGGGTTTTGATCAGGGTTTCGTTGGGAATCCGAACGTACAGGTTGTCTGGAGTGCGCAATTTCACGCTGAGCATATCGATTGCGACTACCTCGCCGATGGTGGCATCTACCTCAATGAAGTCACCGATTTCGAAGGGTTTTTCCACCAGCAGAAACAAACCGCTGATCATATTCGAGGCGGAGGTCTGGGAGGCAAAGCCGATGGCAACGGTCAGGATACCGGCGGCCCCAAGCACCACATCCAGGGAGAACCCCGCCTCCCGCAGGGCCGCCACGAAGAACAAGAGAACGATGACATAGAACACCAGCCGCCGGACCATGACAGTATGGTGGCGGGACGTGCGCTGGGCCATGAAACGGCCAACGCTGCGGGCGGCCAGGGAACCGAGAAACAGCCCGAGCACGACAAGAAAAGCGGAACTGATCCACTGCCCCCAGGCGATGTCGGTAAACACCTTCATCACACCGGTCTCTATTGTTTCGAGCAAAGCGTTGACTCCCTCTGGTCCATTTCAGCCAAACATCCGGTCAAAAGCGCGCACCAACCGGCCACGGGCAACCTTCTCACGGGCATCCGCCACATGCTTGCAAACACCGGCTGCAGCCAACAATGACGGCTCCACATGCAGACTGGCGGAATTCATATCGGTCTCTACTTCAACCGTTACACCGGGCGTCCAAAGCTGCCCTCGCTCATTCTGGTGCAATGAGAGCAACGGTGTTGGCAGACTGAACCGCTCCAGCAACAGGGGCTCTTCCCGACGGTTGATGAGAGTGACCGGGGTAACTGCTCGCCAGGGACGTTTGGGCACGGCCTCGAGTACTAATCTGGCAAAACTGGGCGAGGCATAACAAAGCTCGCCCTCCATGGTAGTCCGACCCACCCAGGTCATCGACGGCGACGCCAGAGGGATCTCCGTCAGAACGGTTTGCTTGTCGCCGACGCAAACTTTCATCCAGAGCAGGGTTCCCACATAGATTGTGCATCGCCCGCCAGCGGGAATAGTCAGTGGCTGGAATGGCCGAATGACGGTAGGCCGGTTAGCGAGAGCCGGCAGGAACATGACGGTTGATGACTGGTGTTCCCGAATGAACCGCTGCAGCGGCACAGACGCAGATGGCAGAGTATGGCCGATGGTTTCTGTCCAGCTGGCTGGGTCCGTATCCAGATCCAGCATTTCGGAACGAACCTGCCATTCCTGATCCAGCAGGGTGACCCATAAACGAATATGCCCCAACTCATGAAATTGGGTCTGGCCGGAAGCCAGAACGTACGGCTGGGCCCACACGCCATCACGACGACCTTCGGTATTGTTCTCCATTCCTGCCACAGAACTCCCTCGAGATCGGTCGACTGATTTGCTGTAAAAGTGTCCTAACTATAATCCAATCAGCCAGCCCGGGCGAATATCCAAGTTGGTGATTTTATTGATACACCGGGCTGTAATTACACTTACATCAATCCCTCAGACAACTATGGATTACGGATGACACAACTGGTCTGGTTCCGAAACGATCTCCGGGTTGCCGACAACCCCGCCCTCACAGCCGCCTGCGAAAGCAGCGAAGAGGTGCGAGCCTGTTTTATTCTCACCCCGGACCAATGGCAGGAACACGATTGGTCGCCGGCCCGGGTGCAATTCGTCGTCGCCCACGCCAACGCCCTGGCCGAAGAGCTGGCCAAGCTGGGTATACCGCTGTCCTTTATTCAGGCAAAACGCTTCGACGACAGCCTTGGCAAACTCGAGAGCCACTGCGAAGAGCACGGGGTGACAGTGCTGCACTTCAACGAGGAGTACGGCGTTAACGAGCGCAAGCGCGACAAGGCGTTGAAACACCGCTTTGATCAACTCAGCATTGCCGTTCGCAAATACCGCGACCAGACAGTTGCACCAGTAGGCGAGATCCTCACCCAACAGAATGACCCCTACTCCGTATTCACACCGTTTTCGAGACGCTGGCGCAGCTGGATAGAAGAAACCCATCCGGGTCTCTTCCCAACGCCCAAAGCCAGGGGTAACGCCGTAAGCCCGGAACAGATCGACACCATACCCGAAGCCTTTCGAGACGCCCCCGAGCCCCTCGTTGCAACCGGTGAAGATGCCGCCCACGACCAGCTCGAGCGCTTCCTCGAAAAACGCGGCGGTGCGTACAAGGAAAAGCGTGACTTCCCCGCCATCGATGGCACCAGCCAGATATCCCCTTATCTCGCCAACGGTGTTCTCTCTGGCCGGCAATGCCTGATAGCCGGCCGGCAGGCGCAGGGCGCCGGCGGCAACCAGGAAGGCCTGGAAACCTGGATCACCGAAATCGCCTGGCGGGATTTCTACATCAACATCCTGTACCACTACCCCCGGGTCAGCATGCACCGCGCCTTCAAACCGGAAACCGAAGCCCTCGAATGGAACACCCCGGGCGACAAGTTCGAAGCCTGGAAAACCGGCAACACCGGCGTCCCCATCGTCGACGCCGCCATGCGCCAACTCAACCAGACCGGCTGGATGCACAACCGCCTGCGCATGATCACCGCCATGTACCTCACCAAAAACCTGTTCATCGACTGGCGCCTGGGCGAAGCCTACTTCATGTCAAAACTGATCGACGGCTTCCTGGCCTCCAACAACGGCGGCTGGCAATGGAGCGCCTCCACCGGCACCGACGCCGCCCCCTACTTCCGCGTTTTCAACCCGGTTACCCAGAGCGAGCGATTCGATCCCGATGGGGATTTCATCCGGGAGTGGGTACCGGAGCTAGCGAAACTGGATAGCAAACGGATTCACGATCCGGGTACGAAAGGTGGTGTTATTCCGAAGGGGTATCCGAGGCAGATCGTTGATCTTAAAGAAAGCAGGAAGGAGGCTATAGCCAAGTTCCAAGAGTTGAAGAACTGAAAGTCTCTGGAGGGCTGACTCAAAACCCGGAAGCGGGGTTGGCGATGGTCTGCCCAAAACCCTGCGGAGCCATGGATGGCGGAGCGGAGCCTACAGGGACGTATTCACGGCGTGTTTTGGGCAGACCATCGCCAACTCCGCAGACACCAAAGTCAGCCAGAACAGACCGGGCAATCAGGATCCCGAGCCAGCTTCATCTCCCGCCACTGCATCTCCCAGGCATCCAGAATCAGCAATCTCCCCACCAGAGGAGAGCCAACCCCGGAAATCACCTTGATGGCCTCCATGGCCTGAGTCGCCCCGATCATCCCGACCAGAGGCGCAATCACGCCCGCCTCGGAGCAGGTCAGATCCTCATTGCCCTGCTCCGGATACAGACAGTGATAGCAGGGGCTGTCCTCCCGCCGGCTGTCGTAAACCGAAACCTGCCCCTCGCCCCGAATGGCCGCACCGGACACCAGCGGCACTTTCGACGCCACACAGGCACGGTTCAGCGCAAACCGGGTGTTGAAGTTATCCGTGCAATCCACCACCAGGGTTGCCTCCGCGACCTTCCGCGTCAGAGCCTCACCTTCGAGGCGCTGATTCAGGGCGATAACGGACACCAGCGGGTTGATCCGACGCATCCGATCGGCAAGGCTTTCCGCTTTGGATTCACCCAGCTGCGAGGTTTCAAAACCGATCTGGCGCTGAAGGTTGGCCAGTTCGATATTATCGTCATCCACCAGGGCCAGGGTCCCGACACCTGCGGCGCCCAGATACAAAGCGACAGGACACCCCAGGCCGCCGGCACCGATCACAAGAACCCTGGCCGACTGCAGCTTTTCCTGGCCGGCAATATCGAACCGGGGCATCAGGATCTGCCGGCTGTAGCGCAATAATTCGTCGTCACTGAGCATCTGCATCTCCACTTTTAGGCACCCGAAGACCATTGTCCGAGTGTCATCCGATCCCGGTTGCCATAATCCTGCCGGGTCTCAACGGCTTTAAACCCGCGAGTGTGAAACAACTGTGCCACGGCCTCTGCCTGATCGAAACCATGCTCAACCAGAAGCCAGCCGCCTTCAACCAGCCAGTCCGGCGCCTGGCTGATAATCAGCCGCAGATCATCCAGGCCATCGCTCCCGGATACCAGGGCCGAGGCAGGTTCGAATCGAACGTCCCCTTCCTCAAGGTGGCGGTCGCTATCGGGGATATAGGGTGGATTGGAGACAATCAGATCAAACCTCTCTGGCTCCAGCCCCAAAAACCAGGAACTCTGGACCACGGAAAGGTTCAGGCCAAGGGCAACGGCGTTTTCACGGGCCAGTGCCACTGCCTCGGGCTCGGCATCACAGGCAGATATTCGCCAGCCCACGTGCTCACTGGCGAGAGCCAAGGCAATGGCGCCCGTCCCTGTTCCCAGATCCAGCACACTGGCTTGCGGTGGTAGCGGCAAAGCAAGAGCAACTTCCACCAGGCATTCGGTATCCGGTCTTGGAATCAGGGTGGAGGCACTGACTTTCAGCGGCAGTGACCAGAATTCCTGATGCCCCAACAAATGTGCCACAGGCCTGCCGACCACGCGCTCCTGCACAAGCGCCTCAAAGGCCTCAGCGTGAGCATTGGTCACTTCCCGCTCCGGCCAGGCCCGGAAACTGGTTCGGCTAAGCCCCGTAATGTTGCTAAGCAGCAGCTCGGCATCCAGCCTCGGCGAATCACTTTCAATTCGGCTGGATGCCTCCTTCAGAAGGGCTTCGCAGGTCAGTGAAGGTTTACTGGTCATCGGCGAGAGAGGCGAGCAGCTCGGCCTGGTGCTCCTGCTGCAGAGGCACGACGACGGCGTCCAGGTCACCGGCAATGACTTCGTCGAGCTTGTAAAGGGTGAGGTTGATCCGATGATCCGTCACCCGCCCCTGGGGAAAGTTGTACGTGCGGATCCGCTCGGACCGGTCGCCACTGCCCACCAGGCTCTTGCGAGTCTCGGCCATGGACTTTTGCTGCCGCTCGGTCTCGGCATTCTGAAGCCGAGAGGCCAGCAGGCTCAACGCCTTGGCGCGGTTCTTGTGCTGGGAACGCTCTTCCTGGCATTCCACCACGATGCCCGTTGGCAAATGCGTTATCCGGATCGCCGAATCGGTCTTGTTCACGTGCTGGCCGCCAGCACCCGACGCACGAAACGTGTCTACCCGCAGATCCGCCTTGTTGAGCTCGATGGCCTCGGCCTCATCGGCCTCGGGCATCACCGCCACGGTGCAGGCGGAGGTATGGATCCGGCCCTGGGATTCGGTTTCCGGAACACGCTGCACCCGGTGGGCACCAGACTCGAATTTCAGGGCACCATACACTCCGTCACCGGCCACGCGCGCAATCAGTTCCTTGAAGCCGCCATGCTCGCCCTCGCTCTCGCTCAGAACCTCCACCTGCCAGCGCCGGCGCTCGGCATAGCGCAGATACATCCGGAACAGGTCGCCGGCAAAAATGGCAGCTTCGTCACCACCGGTGCCGGCGCGAATCTCCAGGAATACGTTCTTGCCGTCGTTCGGGTCTTTCGGCAGCATCAGGCGCTGGAGCTCTTCATCGAGCTCCTCGCTCTTCTGCTCGGCAAGTTGCAGCTCTTCCTCGGCCATTTCCCGCATATCGGCGTCGCCATCTTTCGCCAGTTCGCGCGCAGCCTCGATGTCATCCAGGGAGTGCTGCCAGGCCTGGAAACAATGAACAATGGGCTCAATCTCGGCGAACTCCCGGGAGAGGTCCCGGAACTTGTCCTGCTGGGAGATAATGGAAGAATCACTAAGCAATGCGCTGACTTCCTCGAAGCGGTCAGAAAGCTGCTCGAGGCGGGATTGGATCGATGGCTTCATAGTTTTTCCGGGGTTGTCGTCGTGTCCGCGTCCAGTGCATCCAGCTGGTGCAACTCACGCAGCCACTCTGTCACCTCGGTGCGACCTTCTGTGGTGGCCTTGCGAACCTGCACAGAGGGCTCGTGCAGGAGTTTGTTGGTGAGGCCGCGTGCCATACTGCGCAGCACGGTTTCAGGATCTGTGCCATTGCGCAGGGCGCGCAGGGCTTTTTCAGTCTCCGCATCGCGCAGCAGTTCGGCACGCTGACGGAACTGCTTGAGCGTGGACACCGCATCCAGCGCCCTTAGCTGGTTCAGAAAATCCTGAACCCCGGACGCCACCAGATTCTCGGCCTCCCGGGCCGCACCCTCACGAGAGCGGATATTTTCTTCGATAACCTGGCGCAGGTCGTCCACCGTGTAGAGATACACGTCATCCAGCGAGGCCACCTCCGGCTCGATATCCCGGGGCACGGCAATATCCACCATGAAATAGGGGCGGTGTTTGCGTTTCTTCAGGGCTCGCTCAACGGCACCTTTACCAAGAATCGGCAATGGGCTTGCCGTTGAAGAAATAATAATGTCGACATCGGCCAGATGTTCCGGAATCTCGGACAGCACAATGCCCTTGCCACCACGGGATTCTGCCAGTGCCTGTGCCCGCTCAAGGGTACGGTTGGCCACCAGGAAGTCTTTCACGCCGGCATCCGCAAGGTGCCGGGCTACCAGTTCGATGGTTTTGCCGGCACCGATCAACAGGGCCTTGTTGCGGGACATGTCGGCAAATATGTGATGCGCCATGCTCACCGCTGCATAGGCAACAGAAACGGGATTTTCACCGATGGCAGTCTGGGTCCGCACGCGCTTGGCGACCGAGAAGGTATGTTCGAACAATCGGGACAGGAACGAGCCGCTGGCGCCGTGTTCCCTGGCCAGGGAATAGGCATCCTTCAATTGCCCGAGGATCTGTGGCTCGCCAAGCACCATGGAGTCCAGGCCGGCGGCCACTCGCATCATGTGCCTGACGGCATCGCCATCGCGGTGCACGTACAGCGCTTCTTCCAGTTCCGCGGCGTCCATTCCATGGAAGCCGGCCATCCAGCGAAGCACCATGGGGGCGCAGTCATCATCGCCGGCCAGGTACAGCTCGGTCCGGTTACAGGTCGACAGTATCGCCGCCTCGGTGGCGCCTGACGTCGCACGCAGCTCGGCGAACGCCTCCGCCATACGCTCGGGCGTAAACGCCACTCGCTCCCGTAGCTCTACGGGGGCCGTGCGATGATTGATTCCCAGCGTTACCAGTGCCATTTCGTGGTTGTACAACCTTTTGCCGATGAGCGGTTTATAGACGCGCAATTACTGGACATTTTAACGGCCAGCGGCCTGAGCTGCCACCCAAAACCACCGCAGCTTCGGCAAGTGCGGACAGGTTGGGCAAGATCAGGTGCTTATGCCATTATAGGGATTCGGCTGAGGCCGCGACCCGATCTACCTCAATTCCGGGGCTGGAGCGTGGTTATTTCAGATGCGTTTTCGACAGATCATGGGAAGTTGCATGCACAAATCCGTACCGTTTCTGTTTACCTGCCTGCTTGGCCTCACGCTGGCAGGCTGTGCCAGCCTCACCGGCACAGAGGAAGCGCCTGCCAAGAGCGAAACCGTCGCCGCTGGGGAAAAGACAGAACCACAACCGCCGGTTGAATACGCCGATTTTGAGCCCGAAACCCTCTATTTGCTTCTATCTGCCGAAATTGCAGCCCAGCGCGGACGCTACGACATTACCCTGGTTAACTACCTGAAGGCTGCCAAACAGTCCCGAGACCAGGTGGTGATCGAGCGGGCGATGCGAATCGCCCAATCCCTGAACGGCGATAACGCCCAGAAACAGCTCGCCGAGCTGTGGCTGGACATCGACCCGGATAATCTCCAGGCCCACAGGATTTCTGCCATCCAGGCCGTAAAGGGAAACGACCTCCAAACTGCCATCCATCACATGGAACGGATCATGGATCAGGGCGGCGATGCTGACTTCGACAGCCTTGCCGCTCTGGCGGCCAATTTGCCGCCAGAGCAACAGCAGGAACTGCTCGCTCTTTACAATGAGATGTCGGACCGCCACCCCGACACCCCGGAACTGGAATACAGCATCGCGCTCCTGTTGAAAGTAACCGGGCAGCCACAGCAAGCCCTGGACAGACTCGAACCACTGCTGCAGGAAAACGCAAACTTCCAGCCGGCTATCATTCTCAAGGGCGATCTGCTCTACCAGACCGATCAGAAAAGCAGCGCCCTGGATTACCTGCTGACCAACACCCGCCGCTTTCCGGGCAACCGACAAATGGGCACCCTTTACGGCCGCATGCTTATAAATGAAGGTGAATTACAGGCTGCCCAGGATGAATTCAATCGCCTCGTAAAGCGGTACCCGGACACGCCGGGCCTGCGACTCTCTCATGCACTGGTCGCTCTTGAAAACGGGCAGACCGACCTGGCCCGGCAAGAACTGACACAACTGGCCGAACAGGGCCACCATACCAGCGAAGCCAACTACTACCTGGGCCGCATTGAAGACCAGGCAAGCAATACCGAGCAGGCCATTGGCTATTACCAGAGCGTGGAACAGGGCAATTACTACTTCCCGGCCCTGGCCCGCGCCAGTTCTCTGCTGGCCGAGAATGGCCAGCTTGAGGACGCCATTGACCGCATCCGCAGGCTACGCGAGGCCAATCCCCGCCAGGCAGAGAACTTCTGGCTGCTGGAGGTGAACCTGCTGCTGGATCAGGAACAACAACAGCAGGCCCTGAGCACCGCCACGGCAGCCCTGGAAGAACATCCGGACAATATCGAGATCCGGTACGCCCGGGCCATGCTCTACGATGGCATCGGACAGCCTGCCTACGCCGAAGCCGACCTGAAGCACATTCTCGAACAGGAACCGGAAAACGCCGTTGCCCTGAATGCCCTGGGCTACATCCTGACCACCCGAACAGACAGACTGAGAGAAGCCCGCGGCTATATCGAGAAAGCACTGCGGCTGGACCCGGACAATCCGGCCATCCTCGATAGCATGGGCTGGGTCCTGTTCCTCGAAGGCCAGCTCGAGCCGGCGCTCGACTACCTCTCCCGCGCCTGGGCCGCCTTCCCCGATCCGGAAGTTGCCGCTCACTATGGTGAGGCGCTGTGGATGAACGGAGCCGAAGAACAGGCCCGGATCATCTGGCAGGAGGGTCTGGAGCAGGACAGCGACCACGAGGTGCTCAGGGAAACCATTGACCGATTGACCAATAGCGGTCAGCCGGAATGAATCTGGTCCGAACCCTGGCAGCCTTGACAATGCTTGCCACCCTCGGCGCCTGCACTACGATCCAGATCGAGCCATTGCCGGAGGGCATGACAGACCAGCCTCCGGCTGACTGGACCACTCGCGCAGTCAGTCTCGACAAACTCGACCACTGGAAGCTGTCCGGGAAGCTGGCCGTACGCCAGCCATCCGACAGCGGAAGCGCCATCATCAATCACTGGATTCAGGATGGCGAAGCCTACGATCTTGCCCTCTCCTCATCGTTCCTCGGTATGGGCAGCACAACACTCAAAGGGGTTCCCGGGTTTATCGAGTTGACCCTGCCGAACGGCGAAACTTACCGCTCGGGCGAACCGGAAGCGCTGGTCGAGGCGGCCACGGGCTGGCAGCTGCCACTGGAGAATCTGACCTGGTGGATTCGGGGCCTGCCATCCCCCGCCAGCGACTATCGCCTGCTGTTTGATAATCAGGGCACCCTGGCCATAATCCGCCAGAACGGCTGGGAAATCCGCTACGACCGCTGGCAGGCCTTCCTCTCTGCTTACCCTGCGCTGCCCGCCCGGATTACCGCGCTCAAGGACGACAAGCGGGTACGCCTGGTGGTCAGCGACTGGCAGGAGCAGCCCGAGTGACACCTGACCTGATACTGCCCTCACCGGCCAAGCTGAACCTGTTCCTGCACATTGTCGGGCGCAGGGATGATGGCTATCACGAGCTTCAGACACTGTTCCAGTTTCTGGACTACGGCGATGAACTGAGCTTCACCCTGACATCCGGCGAGCCGGGGGTGAGGCTCGCGGAGTCTGTTCCCGGTGTCGACGACGAGGACAACCTCATCATTCGAGCGGCCAGAGCACTCCTTGAGAGGGCTCAAGGCGACTTGCCCGCGGTCACCATCGGCATCACCAAACGGCTGCCCATGGGCGGCGGCCTCGGCGGCGGCAGCTCCAATGCTGCAACCACTCTGCTGGGCCTGAACTATCTCTGGCAGCTCGACTTGAGCACCGATGAGCTTGCCGGAATCGGCCTCGGCCTGGGCGCCGATGTTCCGGTATTTGTCCGGGGCCATGCCGCCTTTGGCGAGGGAGTTGGTGAAACACTGACCAACACAAATCCGCCGGAAGACTGGTTCGTTGTCCTCAAGCCCGGCTGCAACATAAACACTGGCAAGATTTTTTCCGAGCAAGGGTTGACAAGGAACACCCCGAGAATCAAAATAGCGCCCGCTTTTGAGGGAGACGCCTCGAGGTACCGAAACGACTGTGAGGATGTAGTTCGAAAACTGTATCCTGAGGTTAACCAGAGCCTGGAATGGCTTTCACAATTCGGACCTGCAAGATTAACCGGAACCGGGGCTTGCATATTTGGACGTTTCCCGACAGAATCCGCAGCCCGGATCATCTGGGAAAGCAAACCCTCCGGCGTCACGGGGTTCGTAGCTAAAGGGGTGAACATATCACCTCTACACAAAAAGCTAACAGAGCTGAAATGATGCCAAAAAAGCACGATACTGGGGTGTCGCCAAGTGGTAAGGCAACGGGTTTTGATCCCGTCATGCGCAGGTTCGAATCCTGCCACCCCAGCCACCTTTCTCCCGCTTCTTCTGAATCAAACGCCGATACTGAGAAGGATGCCGTCGTGTCCAAACTGATGATCTTCGCTGGCAACGCCAACCCTGAACTGGCTCAAGCGATTGCCCGCAAACTCCACATTCCCATGGGTCAGGCCACTGTTGGCCGTTTCAGCGACGGGGAAACCACCGTCGAGATCAATGAGAATGTCCGCGGCCATGATGTGTTCATCATCCAGCCGACCTGCTACCCCACCAACGATAACCTGATGGAACTGATCGTGATGGCCGACGCACTTCGCCGTGCTTCCGCTACACGGGTCACCGCCGTTATCCCCTATTACGGATACGCGCGCCAGGATCGCCGGGTACGCTCTACCCGTGTTGCCATCAGCGCCAAGGTGGTCGCAGACATGATTTCCAGCATTGGCGTTGACCGGGTCCTGACCGTTGACCTGCACGCCGACCAGATCCAGGGCTTCTTCGATATCCCGGTAGACAACATCTACGCCACACCGGTCATGCTTGAAGACATCTTCAAGCAGCGCTTCGAGAACTTTGTCGTGGTATCTCCGGACGTTGGCGGCGTGGTTCGCGCCCGTGCCGTGGCCAAGCGCCTGGACGACGCCGACCTTGCCATCATCGACAAACGTCGCCCCAAAGCGAACGTTTCCCAGGTGATGCACATCATCGGTGATGTCAAAGACAAGACCTGTATTCTGGTAGACGACATCATTGATACCGCCGGCACGCTGTGCAAAGCGGCCAACGCCCTGAAAGAACACGGCGCGGCCCGCGTGGTTGCCTACATCACCCACCCGGTTCTCTCCGGCCCGGCCATTGATAACATCAATGCCTCACAGCTGGACGAACTTGTGGTCTGCGATACCATCCCGCTGGGTGACAAAGCGCATAATTGTGATAGAATCCGCGTCCTCGGAATGGCCGGGCTGCTTGCGGAGTCGATTCGCCGCGTGAGCAACGAAGAGTCCATCAGTGCCATGTTCGAGAATGCCTGAGTGACCTTTCGGTCGTAATATCAAGGCATTACAAGCAGTTACCGGGTCGGGAGCCTACACAGGCTCCCGACTCTTTTAGTCAGCCGGAAAAATCCGGCTTTTCAGAAACATCACCTGATCCTACGCCTGGTCGCGGGCAGTTCAGGTGACGATTGAGGTTATTACCATGTCTCAGGAATTTGTTATCGAAGCATTTCCTCGTGACGATCAGGGGAGAGGTGCGAGCCGCCGCCTGCGTCGTGAGGAACGGAAAATCCCGGCCATCATTTATGGTGGCAACAAGGATGCAACTCCGATTGCCATCTGGCACAACGAGCTGAAGAAAGCCCTGGAGAACGAAGCATTCTTCTCCCACGTTCTGACCGTTGAGCTGAACGGCAAGAAAGAAAGCGTAATCCTGAAGGATCTGCAGCGTCACCCGTACAAGCCGATCCTGACCCACGCTGACTTCCTGCGTGTTGACAAGGACCATGAGATCCACGTCAACGTACCGCTGCACTTCATCAACGAAGACACTGCACCGGCTATCAAGCTCCACGGCGGCGTAGCGAACCACCAGATCAACGAAGTTGAAGTGATCTGTCTGCCGCAGAACCTGCCCGAATTCATCGAAGTCGACATGACCAGTGTCGAGATGGACCAGGTAGTTCACCTGAGCGATCTGAAGCTGCCGAAAGACGTCAAGATTGCCGCCCTGCTCCAGGGTGAGGATCATGACCTGCCGGTTGTGGCTATCCACAAGCCGCGCGGCGCGAAGGCTGATGATGAAGCCGAAGAAGGCGGAGAAAGCGAAGAAGGCGGCGAAGACAAGGAGTAATCACTCCTGTTCTGAGGAGGGCAGCGGCGAATGGCGCAGGATATTGTCATGGTGGTTGGTCTGGGAAACCCCGGCGCTGACTACGAGAATACCCGCCATAACGCCGGCGCTCTCTTCGTCGAAGCTCTGGCCCGCGCTGCGGGCCAGACGCTCCGCCCCGAAAAGAAGTACCACGGGCTCTACGCCCGCATTCAGTGGCAGGGCCTCGACCTGCACCTCCTGAATCCCACCACCTTTATGAATCGCAGCGGCCTGGCCATCAAGGCGCTGGCAGACTTCTTCAAGATTCAGCCCCAACAGATTCTGATTGCCCACGACGAACTCGATCTGCCCCCGGGTACCGCCAAGCTCAAGAAAGGCGGCGGCCACGGTGGACATAACGGCCTTCGCGACACCATCGCCCACCTGGGCACCAACGATTTTCAGAGACTGCGCATCGGAATCGGGCACCCCGGCGACAGCCGCAGGGTAACCGGCTACGTGCTCGGCCGCCTGGGCAAACAGGAGACCGAGGAACTGAACGCAGTGATCGACGAAATCATGCGGGTATTACCGGATGCAGCCAGCGGCAAGCTTCCCGCCGCCATGAATCGCCTGCACAGTTTCAAACCGGTATAATCCGCCCAAATTTTCCAGTACCAGCAGAGGCATTCCATGGGATTTAACTGCGGCATCGTCGGCCTTCCCAACGTCGGCAAATCCACCCTGTTCAACGCACTGACCAAATCCGGCATTGGCGCAGAGAACTTCCCGTTCTGCACCATCGAACCCAACGCTGGTGTTGTCGCCATGCCCGACCCGCGCCTCAACAAACTTGCCGAGATCGTTAAGCCGGAAAAGGTGGTGGCAACCACCATGGAGTTCGTGGATATCGCAGGCCTTGTAGAAGGTGCTTCGAAAGGCGAGGGCCTGGGCAACCAGTTTCTGGCCAATATCCGCCAGACCGACGCCATTGCCCATGTGGTGCGCTGCTTCGAGGACGACAACGTCATTCACGTTGCCAACAAGATTGATCCGGCTTCTGATATAGAAATCATTAACACCGAACTGGCTCTCGCCGATCTGGAAACCGTTGAAAAAGCCATCAAGCGGGTTCAGCGCGTGGCCAAGAGCGGTGACAAGGAAGCGAAAGCTCAGCTCGAAATCTTTGAAAAGCTGCTGCCGGTGCTGAACGAGGGCAAACCGGTGCGCAGCATGAACCTCGACAAGGACCAGATGGCCCTGATCCGAGAGCTCTGCCTGCTGACCGTGAAGCCGACCATGTACATTGCCAACGTCAGCGAAGACGGGTTCCAGAACAACCCGCATCTGGACACCGTGCGACAGATCGCTGAGTCGGAAAATGCCGCGCTTGTGCCCATCTGCAACAAGATAGAGGCAGAAATCTCCGAACTGGAAGACGATGAAAAATCGATGTTCCTGGAAGAAATGGGCATGGAAGAGCCAGGCCTGGATCGGGTAATTCGCGGGGGCTATGGCCTGCTGGGCCTGCAGACCTACTTTACCGCCGGGGTGAAAGAAGTCCGTGCCTGGACCGTAAAAATCGGCGCCACAGCGCCTCAGGCCGCCGGCGTGATCCACACCGACTTCGAACGCGGGTTCATCCGGGCAGAAGTGGTGAGCTACGACGATTTCGTTCAGTACAACGGCGAAGCCGGGGCCAAGGATGCCGGAAAATGGCGCCTGGAAGGCAAGGAATACATCGTGAAAGACGGCGACGTTATCCACTTCCGCTTCAACGTGTAATTTTTCAGGAAAAACTGGGCCCTAAGCCTTGACAGAAAGAGCCCAAATACTGAAAATACGCGCCTCGTTTGGGGCGATGCCCAAAGCGAAATGGCAAGGTAGCTCAGTTGGTTAGAGCACAGCACTCATAATGCTGGGGTCGGCGGTTCGACTCCGCCCCTTGCTACCAAGATTCAAAGGGTTGCGACGCGAGTCGTGACCCTTTTTTGTTGGATCTCCCCTTTTTGTCCCCTGCCCCAGAGCGCTGTAATCTTATTGAGGGTTGGCAAATTCACTGACGCCAGGTCCGTCTTCTGGATCTCGCTGTCTCCCGTGAATATCCCAGGCACCATGATTTTTCTCGCCAATCAAGCGGCAGGTTCTGATTGCATCCCTGAAATCTTCCGTGAGACGGCTGTCTTTTACTCTATGAGAGATGTACATGGACAAATCTATCCAGGCGGCTGTCCGTTCATAATAATGCCCCGGATAGTCATCGATATACAGGTCCATCATGATCCGCGGCAGAACCACGACATCCACGCGACCGAGCCGAAGCATTTCGACCGCCTGCGCCCAATCAGAGACATCAGTTACGCGAGGGCTATCACCTTTTAAAAGCTGTAAACCAGCAAATTTGCGGACAAATCCAAACCTGAGCCCCGTCATGGTTTCTAGCGGCGGCAAATCCTGAGCCATGAGATACACATATTCTAATCGGAACAGCGAACCGCCAAAGTCCGCATACTTGTCCCTTTCTGCCGTTTGAATCAAGGGCAATCCAACCGAAATACCACCCTTTTCCAGTTGGCGAAGTATCTGGGCCAAAGGCATATTAATGAACCTGAAATCGCCGCCTACGCGGCTAAAGACACAACGATAATAAGGCGCAAAACGACCCACGAGCTTTCCATTTTCTACAGAAATTTCGCGTTCTATATCGGCAAAGACTCCAACAAAATGGTGGCGTTTTGACTCGGCAGACAGAGATAGAGAGAAAAGCAGAAGCAAAAAGAAATGCAGAAGCTTGAGCCATACGAGCCTTTGCATGCCTCACCCCCCCAATCGTGCGAATACAGTGCATACCTTTTAAGGCATTTAAGCGAAAAAACGTGACATTGACTAACACACAACACCAAGCGCTTTTTTTATAGTAGTTGTCATATCGGCACCGTGCTCATCTTTTCCAGCCCTTTGCTTAGTGGTCTTTATCGGGCAGCGGTTAGACTCCGCCGCTTGCTACCAGTATTCTGGCAAGCCCGTCGCGAAAGCGCCGGGCTCCTGAGCTTCTGGGGACGACCCCACCCTTCCCGGGCAGTGAACGCGGGACGACCCGCCTCCGTACAAAACATTCTATGAAATCAACCAGAGACAGAGTTCGACAGGCGATTTCCTTTGAGGTTATCGGCCTCCTGCTTTCCGTTCCCCTCGCTGCCGTAACGTTCGGATTCGATATGGGAAGAACCGGAGTTCTTGGTGTGGTTGGCGCCACCATCGCGACCATCTGGAACTATTTGTTCAACCTGGGATTCGATCACGGCCTGAAGCACTTCACGGGCTCAACCCAGAAATCCCTGCGGGTTCGTTTCCTGCACGCGGTGAGTTTCGAGCTGGGTCTGATGCTGATTTTCCTGCCGATTATTGCCTGGTGGATGGGCATCGGTCTTCTTGAGGCGCTGATCGTGGATATCGCGTTCGTAGTCTTCTATCTGGTGTATGCGTTCGTATTCACCTGGAGTTACGACACCATATTTCCTGACACGGATGCCAAGAAATCCAACGCCACTTAAACAAACTTTGACAATCCCGGGGGCAGTAGTCGGATAGGATAGAGGCTTCACCCGAATGCGTTTTAAGGCTGTATCGCATTATGAAATCCCGCCACGCGCTCACCGTGTTCCTGGCCGTTGTTCTGGTTCCCATTGCCCTTGGGTTCGCCGGCGCGAGCGTGAAGGCGGCCATCCTGTCGATCAGTGTTTTCTGGGTCTGCCTGGGGATATTCTTCTACCCATCCATCAGTGACTATCTCAGGTCTGCAAGGAGGGAGCGGGACGATCCTCTAAAGACAAACTCTGTGGCATACTCACGGGCTGAAACCCATAAAGAACAACACACCAGCAAGGACCGTTGACATGAAACCGGAAACCCTAGCGCTGCACGCAGGCTTCAAAAGCGATCCCACTACCCGGGCCGCTACCACCCCGATCTACCAGACCACGTCCTACACCTTCGATGACACCCAGCACGGTGCCGATCTGTTTGACCTGAAGGTTCAGGGCAACATCTACACCCGTATCATGAACCCGACCAACGCGGTTCTCGAAGAGCGGATGGCAGAACTGGAAGGCGGTGTTGGCGCCCTGGCCGTGGCCTCTGGCATGGCGGCCATCACCTATGCGCTGCAGACCATCTGCAAGGTGGGTAACAACATCGTCAGCACCAGTCAGCTATACGGCGGCACCTACAACCTGTTCGCGCACTCGCTGCCGAACCAGGGCATTGAGTGCAAGATGGTTCGCCATGACGATTTCGATGCCGTGGAAAAGGCTATTGATGAGAACACCCGCGCCCTGTTCTGCGAGTCCATCGGCAACCCGGCGGGCAACGTGGTCGATATCCAGCGCTGGGCCGAAATTGCGCACAAACACGGCATCCCGCTGATGGTGGACAACACGGTTGCCACGCCGTTCCTGTGCCGCCCGATCGAGCACGGCGCCGATATCGTGATTCACTCGCTCACCAAGTACATCGGTGGCCACGGCACCACCGTCGCAGGCGTTGTCGTGGATTCCGGAAAGTTCGACTGGAAAGCCAGTGCTGACAAGTTCCCGATGCTGAACGAACCGGATCCGTCCTACCACGGCGTGGTCTACACAGACGCCCTGGGCCCTGCTGCCTTCATCGGCCGCTGCCGAGTGGTTCCGCTGCGCAACACCGGTGCCGCCCTTGCTCCGTTCAATGCGTTCCTGATCATGCAGGGTCTGGAAACCCTGGCGCTGCGCATGGAACGTCATTGCGAGAACGCCGAGAAAGTCGCGAACTTCCTGCAGGAGCACCCGTCTGTTGAATGGGTCAACTACGCGACCCTGGCCAACAGCCCGTACAAGGCGACCTGCGACAAGATTTCCGGCGGGAAAGCGTCCGGCATCCTGAGCTTCGGCATCAAGGGTGGCCGGGAAGCCGGGGCAAAGTTCATCGATGCCCTGGAATTGATCCTGCGTCTGGTGAACATCGGTGACGCCAAGTCCCTGGCCTGCCACCCGGCGACCACCACCCACCGCCAGCTCAACCCGGAAGAGCTGAAGAGCGCCGGTGTGAGCGAGGATCTGGTGCGGCTGTCCATCGGTATCGAGCATGTCGACGACATCATTGCCGACATTACCCAGGCCCTGGACAAAGCCCAGGCCTGATAGCGGTCAACCGGGTACGACCAATGTCGTGCCCGGCACCCTCGTGATTGCCCCTATCTGTCTTGTAACTCCCCCGCCAGGCCATTAGTCTTTAGTGTTCCCCATGCCCGAATCGAGAGTCCGGTTGCAATGAGCGAAAGCGCAAAAACCCGCATTACCAGTGGTTCCAAATTCCGCAATGAGCATGGCTTCTCGGCCATCAAGGATGGCGTCAAGCGGTCATCGAAGCAGGAAGCCACAACAGCGGAAAAGCGAGAGCCGAAGCCTAAATGGCTCCGGGCACGCATGCCCGGGGGCGAGCGCTATGAGGCGGTGCGCAAGAACGTCAGTGAGCACCGGTTGAGCACCGTTTGCCAGGAATCTCATTGCCCCAATATCGGTGAGTGCTGGACCGCCGGCACGGCCACCATCATGGTGATGGGGTCTGTGTGTACCCGGGCCTGCAAATTCTGCGCGGTGGACACCGGCAACCCGAAAGGCTGGCTTGACCATGAAGAGCCGGAGAACACGGCCAAGTCCGTAGAGCTGATGGGCCTTCGTTATATTGTGCTTACCTCGGTAGACCGTGACGACCTGGACGACGGCGGCGCTGCACACTATGCCGCTTGCGTCTCTGCCATCAAACAGCGCACGCCGGAAGTCGCCGTTGAGGCGCTGACGCCGGATTTTGATGCGGTGATGGCGGACGTCGAGAAGGTTGTGGACTCAGGGCTGGATGTCTTCGCCCAGAACGTGGAAACCGTCAAACGGCTGACCAGCCGGGTCCGTGATCCGCGCGCGGGTTATGAGAAAACCCTGCGGGTTCTGGAGCACGCCAAGAAGCACCGTCCGGACGTGCTTACCAAGACCAGCCTGATGCTGGGGCTCGGCGAAACCGAAGAGGAAATCCTGGAAACCATGGACGATCTGCGCGCCATCGGTGTGGATATCCTGACTCTGGGCCAGTACCTGCGCCCTACTCCGAACCACTTGCCGGTAGAACGCTACGTCACCCCCGAAGAGTTCAACCGTTACCGGGAAATCGGCCTGGAGAAGGGCTTCATGGAAGTGCCATCCGGCCCCATGGTCCGCTCCAGCTACCGGGCTGACAAAGTCTTCGATAAAAACAATCTGGGTCTTGCCGTGCCCGAGGTTCCCCAAGCCTCCAATGCCATGCAGATTCCGGTGAAGGCCATCGACTGAGAACATACATGCTGACACTGCTGCGAAATGCCCGGCTGAAGTACAAATTCTGGTTGCTGAACATTGTCGTTTTTGCAGTTCTCTGCTTGCTCGTTCTCTATGCCATGAACACGATTGCCGGGCAGACCGGCCGGTCGTTCAACGAGGTCTTCGCTGATACAGCACCCGGCTTCGCGCTGGTTGTGGCAATACTTATGGTGCTAGAGATGGCCGGGTCCCAGCTGCTGATCTCGTTTATCGAACGCCATGTGAATCGCCTGAAAGACACCATGGTCGATGTCCAGGCCTCGGGCAATCTGAGCCAGAGGGCGGTGGTGGATTCCACCGACGAAATCGGCGAAATGGCGAGTGCCTTCAATGCCATGCAAGACCGCACCGTAGGCGTGGTCCGAAGCATGAAGGAAGCTATCGAACGCCTGCACCGGGAAGTCGAGGAACTAACCTCGGCCGCCGAAGCCCGCCGGGATGACCTGGGCCGCCAACAGCAGGGCGCAGACCGGTCGGCGGAAGTCATCGAAACCATGCTGCAAAGCTTCACTGGCATCGCCGAACAGGCCGGAATTGCCAAGACCCTGTCCCACGAGGCCAGCGACGCAGCTCGCGACGGCAGCAGCCGTGTCGGCCAGAGTGCCGACAGCATCCGCAAGCTCGCCGATGTGGTGCGCAATTCCGCCAGCAGCGTCGAAGCCCTGGCCGAGAACAGCCATGAAATCAGCCACGCCATTACCGAGATCCGGGGTATTGCCGAACAGACCAATTTACTGGCCCTGAACGCCGCCATCGAGGCGGCCCGGGCCGGCGAACAGGGCCGCGGCTTTGCCGTGGTGGCCGATGAAGTGCGTAAACTGGCCCAGCGGGTTCAGGACTCCACCGATCAGATTCAGGGCACCATCGATCGCCTGCTCAACGCCATGAATACTGCCGTGAACCAGATGACCGGCAGCTCCGAGGATGCCACCCGCTGCGTTGAGGAATCCGAAGAAGGCCGCCGTGCCCTGGAAGCCATCAACGAGGTGGTCAGCCGGATCGATCATACCAACCAGGAAATCGCCAACGTGTCGGCGGAACAGACCGCGGGCACCGACGACGTGCTGGCCAACGTACAGGGCATTCGCGAAACCACCCAGAACATGGTGACCCAGCTTGCCGAGAGCGCGGATATGAGCCGCCGCCTGAAAAAGCTGATCGATTCCCTGGAAGAAGCCTCGTCAAAGGTCACGGTTCACTGAGGTTTATGGCACACTCTGCACTCGTTTGAACTGGCAGAGTAGTTGTTCATGAATCGTCTTCGCGCCCTGTATGACCGCCTGATTTTTCCGCATCCCTTTATTATCCTCGCGGCTTTTGCCCTGTTGCTGGCCCTCGCAGCCGTCAAGTTTGGCGAATTCCGCCTGGACGCTTCCGCCGAATCCCTGGTGCTGGAAAACGACCGCTCCCTGGAACAGTACCGCCAGGTAAACCGCCGCTTCACCACCTCCGACGATTTTCTGATCGTCACCTACACCCCCGAAGACGAACTGTTCTCTGAGGAAGGCCTGGCCAGGCTGGGCGCGTTGCGGGATGAGCTGCAAGGCCTGGAAGCCGTCGGCTCCACCAACAGCATCCTGAACGTACCCCTGCTCCACAGCCCGGATCTGACGCTGGATACCGTGGACAGCGAGATCAAGACCCTGGACGACCACGATGTAACGCCGGACACAGCCCGCCAGGCGCTTCTGAACAATCCGCTCTACCCCAACCTGCTAATCAGCGAAGACGGGCGAACCACTGCCATACAGGTCAACCTGCCAACGCCGGATCGCTATTTTGAGCTGCTGAGAAAGCGCAACGATCTGAGAGACAAGGCCGATGCCGGCAAAGCCTCCGAGGCCGAGTTGGCCGAACTGGAACAGGTAAAACAGGATTTCATCGACTTTACCGAAACCCTCGGGGTCGAGCGCGATGCCACCATCCGCACGGTTCGCTCCATTCTCGACACCTACCGCGACGGCGCGGACATCCACCTGGGCGGGGTGCCCATGATTGTGGCGGACATGATCCGCTTCATCGAAAACGACCTGTCGACCTTCGGGCTTGGCGTCCTGGCTTTTCTGCTGCTCACTTTGGCCATCATTTTCCGGCAATGGCGCTGGGTTCTGGTGCCGCTGTTGTGCTGCAGCTTTACCGTCTGGCTGATGATCGGCTTTCTGGGCTGGGCCCAGTGGCCGGTGACGGTTATCTCATCCAACTTTATTTCCCTGCTGCTGATCATGACCCTGTCGCTCACCATCCACCTGATCGTGCGCTACCGGGAATTCCAGCACGACGAGCCCGAGGCCAGCGCCAGAGACACCCTGCGCAACACCGTAATGGCGATGATCAAGCCCTGCTTCTATATGGCCATCACTACCATTGTCGCCTTCGGGTCCCTCACCTTTAGCGGCATTCGCCCGGTCATCGATTTCGGCTGGATGATGACCCTGGGCCTGACCGTGGCTTTTCTCATCACCTTTATTGTTTTCCCGGCCCTGCTCACCCTGTTGCCACCACCACTGGACAGCCGGGTTACCTCTGACAGGGTTCCCTTCACCGATGCCTTTGCGCGGTTCACGGAACACTTCGGCAAGACAGTGTTGGTCGGCTCCGGCCTGATTGCGGTGCTCTGCGTGGTCGGCCTGAACAAGCTGACGGTGGAAAACAGCTTTATCGACTATTTCAAATCGTCCACCGAAATCCATCAGGGCATGATCACCATCGACAACCGCCTGGGCGGTACCACGCCCCTGGACGTGGTTATCACCGACGATCCGCCACCGGAAGGCGCGAGCGGCGGCGACCCGTTTGCCAGTGACTGCGACCCGTTCGTGGAAGACTGCGGTGCCGGAGAGGAATACCGCGATACCTGGTACACCTACCAGAAAATGGAACAACTGGAAGCGGTTCACGACTACCTGGACGGACTACCGGAAACCGGCAAGGTGCTCTCGATCAACACCACGCTGGATATCCTCGCCCAAATCAACCAGGGCGAGCCCCTGGACGCCCTGGAACTGGCGTTTGTACCCGCTGCGGTTCCGGATGACCTGCAGGGTACCCTGCTGACACCCTACATCTCGGAGGAGCACGACCAGGCCCGATTCAGCATCCGGATCCTGGAAACCATGCCGGAACTGCGTCGACAGGAGCTCTTGAACCGCATCCATGAACATCTGACAACGGAACTGGGATACTCGAAAGATCAGGTACTCTTTGCCGGCATGACCGTGATGTACAACAACATGCTGCAAAGCCTGTTCGATTCTCAGATCAAGACCATCGGCGTGGTCTTCGCGGCCATCATGGTGATGTTCCTGATCCTGTTCCGCTCCCTGAAACTGGCCCTGATCGGCATCGCCCCGAACCTCATCGCCGCCGGCTCAGTGCTCGGCCTGATGGGCTGGCTGGGCATTCCCCTGGATATGATGACCATCACCGTGGCGGCCATTACCGTCGGCATCGCCGTGGACGACACCATCCACTACATCCACCGCTTCAAAACCGAGTTCCAGAAAGACGGCGACTATATCGCCACCATGCACCGCTGCCACCGAAGCATCGGCCAGGCCATGTTCTTCACGTCGCTGACCATCATCTCCGGGTTCTCGATACTGGTGCTGTCCAACTTCATCCCGACCATCTACTTCGGGTTGTTTACGGGGTTTGCCATGTTCATGGCTCTGGTTGGGGCGCTTACCTTGCTTCCCCGGCTGATTGTTCTGGTTAAGCCCTTTGGCTTGGGTGGGGCTTCTTCGGGCTTGGGCTCCTAGCCTTCTGGTTTCGGGGGTGGCTCGGCGGGTGTGGGCCTTTGCCAGAACCGCTACGAGCACATCCATGTGCGCTTGACGTCGGCCATCCTTGGCCGCCGACATTCTGTCAAAGGCCCACACCCGCCAAGCTTCGGAATCAAGAGATATTGGAAACAAACAACGCCACCAACTTTCAGGTCTGCCGGCTGTTCGTCTGATATCACTGTGAATTTTATAGAACAGCGGTGTTGGCCCCTCCCAAAAATGTCTGTGGCCAAGGATGGTCACAGCCAAGCGCACATGGATGTGCTCGTAGCGTTTTTTGGGAGGGGCCAACACCGCTGTTCCTCCCACAAAATCAGCAGGCTAGGCCCACAAAAAAAGGGCCACACCCGAAAGCGTGGCCCTTCTCCAACAAAGTCAGAGGGAAGTCAGGATTACTGCATGCCCTGACCTTGCCCCTGCTGCATCTGTTGTTGCATCTGACGACGCTGCTGCATTTGCTGTTGCATCTGCTGCATACGCTTATCCAGCTCGTCGCGCTGCTCCTGGGTAAAAACGCTGTCGACCTTCGCCTGCATCAGAGTGGACAGAGCAGCGATCTCGCCGGTCACATCACCCAGTTCTTTGGCCTGCTCGCGGATAGCGGATTCATCAAAGTCTGATTTGATCTCACCCTGCATCTGCTGCTGCAGTGCACGGGCTTCCTGGCGGAGTTCGCCGATTTCGCCCTGCATCTCGTCGATGATGGCACGGATTTCAGTTTGCTGGTCATCGGTCAGCCCCACCATCTGTGCCAGTTGATCAACCTGATCCGGCTGGCCACCGGATTGCTGGGCCACGGCCGGAACCGAGAGGCTAAGGGCTACCAGGGCAGTACCGAACAGTTTTACAAGCTTCATAAACGTCTCCGTTAACAGGGTGGCCACAATCTGAATACCACCGACATACATTGGTTTCATCGTTCAGGGACTACACCCTAAAACATACGGATACGGTTTTTCACCCCGATCAGCCCTCTTTTTGTACATACTTCTCAGTATCCTGCGCCAAAAGCCGCCACACACGCGGATTCAAACAAATGTGAAAGTTTGGTCATTCCCCTTCATAATGGCGCCGTTTAACCACATCCGGAGCAGACAAGATGGCCATTAACTGGTTTCCAGGGCATATGCACAAGGCCCGCAAGGAGATCAAAAAAGTCATGCCGCAGATGGATCTCATCATCGAAGTGGTTGACGCGCGTATTCCTTTCAGTAGCGAAAACCCGCTCGTGCCGGCCCTTCGTGGTGATACGCCACTGATCAAGGTATTGAACAAGCGCGACCTGGCGGATCCAGAAATTACCGAGCAGTGGTTAGCCTGGCTCGAGAAAGAACATGGGGTTCGCGCCATCACGCTTACCCACAACCAGCGCAATGAGGCACTGTCCATCCTCAAGCTGGCGGAAGAGATGACGCCCGGTCACGATCGCCAGAAGAGCGCATTGCGGGTGATGATCCTGGGCATTCCGAACGTCGGCAAGTCCACCCTGATCAACACACTGGCGGGACGACCTGCGGCCAAAACCGGGAACGAGCCGGCCGTGACCAGGGCCCAGCAGGCCATCAAGCTGCCTAATAACATTCTGCTCTACGACACCCCCGGCTTTCTCTGGCCTAAGCTGTCCCCCGAAGCCTGCGGTTACCGTCTGGCGGTTACCGGGGCGATTCGAAGCGCGGTGCTGGATTTTGAGGATGTCGCCATGTTCGAGGCCGAGTACCTGCTGGAAGCCTACCCGGAGCTTGTGCGGGCCCGCTACGGCTTTGAGGAACTGCCGAGAGATGCCCTGGCGCTGATGGATGGCATTGCCGCGAAACGCCGATTTTTCGGGCGGGGCGGCGTTCCGGACCTGCACAAGGTCTCGGAGGTACTTCTCAACGAATTCCGGTCGGGCAAGCTGGGACGCATTTCCCTGGAAACCCCGGAAATGGTCGAACGCGAAGCCCGGGCCGCCGAGGAGGCGGCAGACTGAGCGCCTCCTGAGCTCCCCTTACCAAGGTCAAATATCGTATCCGGGCCAAAGCGCCTAGTGTTCCGTCTGTTTAATTCGCTGATCAATATTTGTTATAATAGGAACCGTCGATCAGCAATAAAAGGTTCCCATTGTGCCCAAACCCGCAGCGCCGTTTAATTTGACTGTAAACGACCA
>Ga0189289_10129_pt1 | contig 84279 bp, 83 predicted proteins | sample UW106minimetaG_FD_130313 | JGI IMG/M metagenome (GOLD analysis project Ga0189289, IMG submission 130313) | Marine microbial communities from the Costa Rica Dome - UW106 mini metaG | ecosystem: Environmental > Aquatic > Marine > Oceanic > Photic zone | place: Costa Rica: the Eastern Pacific...
GAAAGAAGGGCTCAAGACGCGCCATCTGCGCGTCCGTCAACCAGAAAAGATCAGACATGTTCACCGCTCGTTTTCAAACCGTGAAGCATGCCATTAGACGGAAATCAATGAGTCCTGACCCTAGGCAAAGTTTTCTGAAAATTTACGTAAAATGGGGCGTTTTGGTGAACAAAACACCCGTTGGGTCCGCATTGTTTCAGAGATGATTGGCGGATTGCTCGATCAATACGAGTCCAAAAAGGAGAGGATAACCTGAGTCAAGTCGCCGCTTGGCACCGGGGTTGGGGACAGGTTGAACCTTGCCATACGGCCAATGATCTCGACCGGCTCAGCGTATCGTTCAATCCAGTGATAGCTGTCGCGATTGGTGTAATCGTCAAATAGGACGGTTACAGGGCGCTGCGTTCGCATCATTGCAGCGAGGAAGCAAGCGGGGCGAAAACGTCCATCAATGAGGATCAGGTCTGGCTGTTTGAAATAGGGTTGATCCCATATGTTGAGCGCATAGTTGGGGTAATTTTTCCAGGACTCGCCGCGTTGTTTGGGGCGAGGGCGCCCCCACATCATGGTTGGGCCGGTGTCGACCCAATGCACTTTTACGGGGGCATCGGGGTGTTGGCGTCTGAGGGCCTCTTTCACGCTGCGGGCCCATTTGCGGTCATTTTCCACGGACATAACGAGGGAGTGGGGTTGCGACGCCGCCAACATGGTGGAGCCGCCGCAGCCATATTCCAAGATCACGTCATGCTTGGCGTATTGATCCGCCAAGAACGCTTGCTCGCGATCGGGAAAGGCCTGCCGAGGCGTCTCTAGCGCCTCTTTCACTGCCAAATTGTGCCTCATGTAAGAGCTCCGCTCTTTTATGTTTTGTGTCAGTTTAGCGCGGTGGAGGTATTTTGAGAATCCCTTTTGTTCATCGAGGTTGACAGGTGCTGATCAGCCACTTTCTGACGATGTCAAAAAAGCCTTCCCGTAAAGCCGAGGATGCAGTACTAATTTCCTAGTAAATAAATACGGAGTGGCCACGTTGGCACGTCGACGCAGCGAGATGCTCACAGATGTTGAGCTGGAATTCATGATTGCCCTTTGGGAGATCGGCACAGGATCTGTGCGTGATATCATGGGGGCGCTTAAGGAAGATCAGCAGCGTGCTTACACGTCGGTAGCAACCGTGATGAAAATTTTGGATGACAAGGGATTTGTGATCTCGGACCGCAAGGACCGGGCGCTGGTCTATACCCCTGCCGTTCAGAAACGCGACTATGAAGGTCGCAGCCTGAAAAATCTGTCTAAAACCTTGTTTGGAGGAACCCCGACTGCGCTGGTGGCGCGACTGGTGGATAATGAGGACCTGACAGACGAAATGATCCAGGAAATCAAAGAGATCATCGACACAAGGATCAGAAAGGATGACGGTTGATCAAATCGTAGGGGGGGCGATCTGGGTTCAGCTACTGATCCTGTTAGCCGCGATTGTTTTTGCCATCTTTGAAGGCTTGTTTGTGCTGACCGGCGGGCGGCGCAGTTTTTCGACGCGACGACGTTTGGGCATGGCAGCCATTGCCTGTTTGGCGGTGGTGCCTTTGGTGACGCCGTATCTGATGACGACGTCTTATGCGGCCTCTGTGAATGCCACAGATGTTGTGGTTTCTCAGGTGCTTAACGGCAATATTGCCTTGTCGGCGCAGGAGATGTCGGCGCTGCTCGCGATGAAAACACAGTGGTTGGATCAGATGTCCACCGGAGGCTCGGTTGTAGCGCAGGTGCTGATCGCCGCCTTTGCCGCGGGCTTTGTGGTGCGCAGTATTTACCTGTCGATCAACATCGGGCGTATCAGCCGTGCCATCACGGCAGGACGCGTTGTGCAGCGCACGAAGTGGGTGTCCGTGGTGGTCTCACCAGCGGTGGACGTGCCGTTTTCGACCCGTGGTTTGCTGCGGTACTATGTGGTGCTGCCGACGTCTCTGTTCCGCGATGGCGCCGGGGTGGAGATGGCTTTGGGCCATGAGATGCAGCACATTCGGCAAGGGGACGTGGATGCAGAGGTTCTGCTGTCCTTGATCTCTCCTTTGGCCGTGCTCAATCCCGGTTTTTGGTTCCTTTCCAGTCGGTTGCGCAAGTTGGGTGAATTGGCCTGTGATCGTGCGTATCTGGCGCGTAAAGGCTTTGACGCGCATGGCTATGCGCTTCGGTTGCTGGAGATCGCACGGTTTTCGCAAGCGCAGGCCAAGGCGCAGCCCGCGGCCTTTGGAGTGCCTTTGGTGGGACGCAAAGTGCCGTTCCTGTCACGTCGCTCCATGCTGAAGGATCGGATTGTCGAGATCGCACGGGATCAGGATGCTCCGGCCAAAGAAGCGCTGGTTTTGGGTGCTGGCATGTCGGTTTTGATGGCGGCTGTGGTGCTGATTGGCGCGGTGTCGCTGACGGAACCGGAAGACTGGAGCCATGAGCGGATCATGCTCAGTACGGTTGCCAATCTGGACCGGTTGAACGAGCTCAACACATTGGCGCAGCGCAGCTGGTAACACGCCTCAGGTTTTCAAACAAACGGTCCCGTCACTGAGCTAAGTGGCGGGGCCGTTTACCTTTGAAAATCAACGTCGGTATCGCGTCGGTATCACGTCTGTTTTGCGGAGGTGCGAGTTTTGGGGCCGTTGTGGTGTTAAGGAAGGTTTCGGCCTCTTAAGAGTTGGCGCGCTTCCCCCGTCGCCTTTGCCGACTCCCCAGAGGTATTTCGCGAAGAAGAAGCAAAAGCGCCTCTGCTTCTTCCTACTCTAAACATTCCCGCTGAAGACATCTGAGCTTGCGGCCGGGAATAGGTGGTGTGGCTCTTACCCAAACAGAAAGGGCAGCGCTGTGTCTAGCGCTGCCCATTGATGATTTATGCGGCGTTGAGGTCAGACCTTCCAGAAGCAGAAGGTGCCCCAGCCAATCGCCAGTCCCAGTGGCCACCAGAGCGGTTCGCCCATCAGGCCCAGCCACGCAAGGAAGATGAAGCTGCCACCCAGGCAGGTGAGGAACAAACGGTCGCCTCGGGTGGTGGTGAGGCCAAGCGCGCCTTTGCGTTCCGCCCCGCCGGGGTATTTGATCTCCAGCACAATCAGCAGGCCGATTGTCGAGAACAGACAGATGAAGATTGCGGCCGTGGGCCAGGTCCATGCCATCCAGCTCAGCATATCAAACTCTCCCCATCGCGAAGCCCTTCGCGATGTAGTTGCGGACAAAATAGATCACGATGGCGCCGGGGATGATGGTGAGCGTGCCGGCGGCGGCCAGCAGGCCCAACTCGTATCCCGCCGAGGATGCGGTTTTGGTCATCGTGGCGGCGATTGGCTTTGCGGCCACAGCTGTCAGCGTTTTGGCCAAGAGCAACTCCACCCAGGAGAACATAAAGCAGAAGAAGGCGGCCACGCCGACGCCGGCTTTGATCGTCGGGATGAAGATGGTTAGGAAGAAGCGTGGGAAGGAGTAGCCATCCACATAAGCGGTTTCATCCAGCTCCTTTGGCACGCCGCCCATGAAGCCTTCCAGGATCCATACGGCGAGCGGGATGTTGAAGAGGCAATGCGCCAGCGCCACGGCGAGGTGTGTGTCAAACAGGCCCACGGCGGAGTAGAGCTGAAAGAAGGGCAGGGCGAACACGGCCGCCGGGGCCATGCGGTTGGTCAGCAGCCAGAAGAACAGCTGCTTGTCACCCAAGAAGCGGTAGCGGCTGAAGGCGTAGGCCGCTGGCAGGGCCACCGCGATGGAGATCACCGTGTTCAGCGACACATAGATGATCGAGTTGATGTAGCCCCAATACCATGTCGGATCTGTGAAGATCGTGATGTAGGCCTCCAGTGTGAAGGTCTGGGGGAAGAGCGAAAACCCGGAGAGGATCTCGTTGGTGGTTTTGAAGCTCATCGCCACCAGCCAGTAGATCGGCAGCATCAGGAACAGGATGTAGAGGATGGGGACAAGAGAACGTTTGCGCATTGTCGTGTCCTTTCTTAGTTCAGGTCGTCTTTGGTCATAAGCGTGTAGAACAGCCAGGACACAAAGAGGGTGATTGCGAAGTAGATGAGGCTCATCGCGGCGGCAGGGCCGAGGTCAAACTGACCAAGCGCGATTTTCACCAGATCGATGGACAAGAGCGTTGTCGAGTTGCCGGGGCCACCGCCCGTGAGCACAAACGGCTCGGTGTAGATGTTGAAGCTGTCCATGAAGCGCAGAAGGATGGCGATGGTCAGAACGTTCTTCATCTTTGGCAGTTGGATGTAACGGAACACGGACCAGTTGGAGGCGCCGTCGATCTTGGCCGCCTGATAGTAGGCGTCGGGGATCGAGACGAGACCGGCGTAGGCCAACAGTACCACCAGTGAGGTCCAGTGCCACACATCCATGGTGATGATGGTGATCCAGGCCGCGACTGGGTCCTGTGTCATGTCGTAGTTGATGCCAAGCACGTGGTTCAGGAAGTAACCCAGAAGGCCAATGTCTGGCAGGGCAAAGATGTTCCACATCGCGCCCACCACGTTCCATGGGATCAACATGGGCAGGGCCATCAGAACCAGGCAGACCGGCACCCAGAAGCCTTTGCGCGGCATGGCCAGCGCGATGGCGATGCCCAGCGGCACCTCGATGATCAGGATCATGAAGGTGAAGAAAAACTGGCGTCCCAAGGCGGCGTGGAAGCGCTCTGAGCGCAGGATCTGTTCAAACCAGGTGAGGCCTTCCCAGAAGAAGAGGTTGTCGCCGAAGGTTTCCTGCACCGAGTAGTTGACCACCGTCATCATTGGAATGATGGCGTTGAAGGCCACGAGGATCAGCACCGGGAGCACAAAGAACCAGGCTTTTTGGTTTTCGGTTTTCATGCGGCGCTCTCCTTTTGAGCGGGCGTGGTGGCAATCCAGCCGTCGGCGTAGAGCCGGGTTTGGTGGGGCGTGAACTGCAGATGCACGGAGTCGCCCACGGCGGGCGGGGTGTCATTGATGATGGCGGCGACCTTGCTTTCGCCAACGGAGACCTCGACCACAGCGTGGCGGCCAACATCTGCGACACGTTTGACCGTGCCAGCGATGCCGCTGTCGCCGAGGGACACAAACTCCGGGCGGATGCCGATTTCCAGAGTGCCGCTGGTGCCCGCCGCGATGGGGCCTTCGAGACTCACGGGCTGGCCATTGAAGATCGCCTGACCGTCTTTGACCTCGGCAGGGAGCACGTTCATGCCCGGCGAGCCGATGAAGTGGCCCACAAAGGTATGGGCGGGGCGCTCAAAGAGCTCCTCGGGGGTGCCGATCTGAACCACTTCGCCAAGTTGCATGACCACAACCTGATCTGCGAAGGTGAGTGCCTCGGTCTGATCGTGGGTCACGTAGATCATCGTGTGGGACACTCGCTGGTGCAGCTCTTTGAGCTTGGTGCGCAGCTTCCACTTGAGGTGGGGGTCGATCACGGTGAGTGGTTCGTCAAACATCACGACGTTCACGTCATCGCGCACGAGACCACGGCCCATGGAGATTTTCTGTTTGTTGTCAGGCGACAGTCCAGCCGCTTTGCGGTCCAAAATGTCGGTGACTTCCAGCATTTCAGCAATCTCGGCCACGCGTTTTTCGATGGTTGCCGGGTCGACACCTCGGTTCTTGAGCGGGAACGCGAGGTTCTGGCGCACGGTCATGGTGTCGTAGATCACCGGGAACTGGAACACCTGCGCGATGTCGCGCTGATCAGGCGGGAGTTTGGTGACGTCTTGGCCGTCAAACAGGATTTGGCCTTCCGACGGTTCCAAGAGGCCGGAAATGATGTTGAGAAGTGTGGATTTGCCACAGCCAGACGGACCCAACAGGGCGTAAGCGCCGCCGTCTTGCCAATCCAGATCGACTTCTTTGAGGGCATAGTCTTGCGGGCCTTTCGGCTCCGGAAAATAACTGTGCCGCAGGTTTTTGAGTGTGATTTTCGCCATTGATCTGTGCCCTTTAGCCGACGCGGGCGCCGTCGGGCGCGAAGTAGAAACAGGTGGTGGGATCAAGGAAGAAGTCGTGATCTTCGCCAATCCGGTAGGGGTGGGTGCCATGGGCGAGGCTGACCCAGCTGTTGCCAGCAAACTCAAAATGGGCCGAGCTTTCGGAGCCGGAGAGTTCGGTCACGCCGACATGGCCGGTCAGGGCCACGTCGGAGCCTTCGTGGGCATGGGGCAGCACGTGGTGCGGGCGCACGGCCATGATGTAGTCGCCATCGGTCAGGCCAGCGGCCTCGCCAGAAGCGGTCCAGCTGAGATTGCCGAGATGCATCGCGTCGCCGCGTTTGGTGACGGGGGCGTGGTTGATGGGCGGGTCGGAGAACACGCGTGCGGCTGTGAGCGATGCCGGGGCGCGGTAGATATCGGCGGTGGGGCCAAATTGGGCCACGGAGCCATCGACCATGAGGGCGGTTTCGCCACCAAGAAGCAGCGCTTCTTCAGGCTCTGATGTCGCATAGACCACCACGGCGCCGCGACCTGCAAACAGTTCGGGCAGTTGCTCGCGCAGTTCTTCGCGCAGTTTGTAGTCGAGGTTGGCCAGCGGCTCGTCCAGGAACACCGCACGGCTTTCCTTGGCGATGGCGCGGGCGAGGGCGCAGCGCTGCTGCTGACCACCTGAAAGTTCGTGCGGGCGGCGGTGCAGCATTGGGCCGAGTTGCAGGATGTCTGCAGCCTCCCCGACGCGGTCGTTGATCTCGGATTTTGCCATGCCTGCGACCTTCAGAGGTGAGGCGATGTTCTCAAACACGGTCATGTGCGGGTAGTTCACAAAGAACTGGTGCACGAGGCTGATCTTGCGTTTCTGGGTGGTGAGGGCGGTGACGTCTTCGCCCTCCATGAGGATCTGACCGGAGGCTATCGGGTCAAGCCCGGCCATCATCTTGATCAGAGAGGTTTTGCCAGCGCCGGTTTCGCCCAGCAGCACGTTGAAGTGGCCTTTTCTCAACGTGAGGGTCGTGGGTTTGATGTGTGTCACACCCTGCACGACCTTCGTAATATTCTTTATTTCCAGTGCCATGGATGCACCTTTTGATCCTTGTTTCGCCCTGTGGAGGAGGGACCCGAGTGGGTGGGGAGTTGGGCAGATTGGCCGGGGCTTAGAGGGTAAGCCCCGGCCAGTTCGACCAATTTCACGGGGAGTGAATGGTCTGGAGGAACTTTAAGTTGCCGCTTGTTCGGGGAGCGAATGCCCGCTCCCCAAATTTGCGCGACAGCTTTTAGTTGGAGCTCCAGCGGGCTACGAGGTCGTCGTAGTTGACGGTCTCACCCTGTGGCTTTTCGTTGTCCAGCTTTGGCTTCGCGCCGCCGTTGGCAAACCACCACTCTGCGTCTTTCTCTTCGTTCAGACGCGGGCCACAGCCGCCGTAGACATTCTGGGCTTCGTCTGCGCGCTGCATACGGGCCATGGTGATGTCCATTTCTTCGGCCAGACGGTCCATCGCTTCCTGCGGTGTAAAGGCACCGGAGTTCACGTCACCGATCTGCTGCCACCAGATTTGGGCCAGCTTCGGATAATCCGGCACGTTCACGCCGGTTGGGGACCATGCCACACGATCAGGCGAGCGGTAGAATTCCACCAGACCGCCCAGTTTTGAGGCGCGCTCGGTGAAGCTTTCGTGGTTCACAGAGCTGTCACGGATGAAGGTCAGACCCACGTGGGATTTCTTCACGTCAACCGTTTTGGAGGTCACGAACTGAGCGTAGAGCCATGCGGCCTGAGCGCGGTCCGATGGGGTGGACTTCAGGAAGGTCCAGGAGCCCACGTCCTGATAGCCAACCTTCTGACCTTCTTCCCAGTATGGGCCGTGCGGGCTTGGTGCCATGCGCCACAGTGGGTTGCCGTCGGCGTCTACGGTGTTGTTGCCTTCAGACTGAGGCTTCACCATGTCTGCGGTAAAGGCGGTGTACCAGAAGATTTGCTGGGCCACGTTGCCTTGTGCCAGAGCTGGCAGAGACTGGTAGAAGTCATAAGACGCCGCGCCTGGAGGCGCGTAGTTGCGCAGCCATTCGTCCCATTTGCGGATCGCGTAGACCGCGGCTGGACCGTTGGCGGCACCACCGCGGGTGACGGATGCGCCAGCCGGGTTACAGGAGCCTTCTTCCATGCGGATGCCCCATTCGTCGATAGGAACACCGTTTGGTTCGCCTTTGGAGCCTGCGCCGGCCATGGAGAGCCATGCGTCGGTCATACGCCAGCCAAGGTCAGGGGCGCGTTTGCCGTAGTCCATGTGGCCGTAGATGTCGACGCCGTCGATGTTCTTCACGTCTTTGGAGAAGAACTCAGCGATGTCTTCATAGGCGGACCAGTTTACAGGCACACCGAGGTCATAGCCGTATTTGGCTTTGAAAGCCTCTTGCAGGTCTTCGCGGTCAAACCAGTCTTTGCGGAACCAGTAGAGGTTTGCGAACTGCTGGTCTGGCAGCTGGTACAGATCCCCATCCGGGCCGGTGGTGAACTGGGTGCCCATGAAGTCATCCAGATCCAGGGTCGGCGAGGTGGTGGCGGACCATTCGCCAGCCATCATGTCGGTCAGGTTGTAGGCCAACTGCAGACGGGAGTGTGTGCCGATCAGGTCGGAGTCGTTGACGTAGCCGTCATAGAGGTTCCGCTTGGTCTGCATCTGTGTCTGCACCGCCTGAACCACTTCGCCCTCGCCGAGGATCTGGTGGTTGACCTTGATGCCGGTGATTTCTTCAAAGGCCTTGGTCAGAACTTCGGCCTCATAGCCGTGGGTCGGAATGCCTTCCGACAGCACGTTGATTTCCATGCCCGCATAGGGCTGTGCAGCGGAGATGAACCACTGCATTTCGCTCATCTGCTCGTCTTTGGACAGCGAAGACGGCTGGAATTCTGCGTCGATCCAGCGCTTGGCTGCCGCTTCGTCGGCGTAAAGCGATTGTGTACCCGCAATCACGGCAGATGCCGCGACGGCGGAGATAAGATACTTCCGCATCTTGTCCTCCCAATGTTTGTAGACCAGCCCGAGAGCCGGATGCCTAAAGGTGTCAAATGCGCTTTTTTCAGTCAACTAATAAATTAGTAGATTGACCGTTTCACGCGGGCATCTGATTTTAACTCATTGCAAAGTATTGCGAATTTGAACATGATTACTTTGCGGAAAAGTCCAGATTTCACAAAATTGACGCGGAATTTTCGATTCTGTCAATGTTCGCAATATTCGATTTTGCGCGGAAATGCGCGAGCGCGGGGTTGCAGCAGAGTTGGTGTTCAGCCCGCTCAGAGGGAACGGCAGCGCGCGTATTGTCCCAAAAATGGAAACAGTTCGTCGAAAATTTTTGTTAACTGCCTCACAATTTTGGCGCTAGGCTGAACCTACTGGCACTATCCCCGACTACTTTTTGAACTTTTGAAGATTCCTAAGGGAGCGGTCTATGCTGTTTTTAACTGTGTTGTTGCCACTATTGGCGGGCATGGCTGTTGTTAGTTTGGACGGGTCTTCCGGTGGTACGGAAGATGAGACGGACGGCCCGACGCCTGAAACCAGTGACGATCCAGTATCTGACGATGTCCCAGTAGCGGATGATGATACGCCAACGGGAGACACTCCAGTCTCCGAGGTCGCAGGGGAACTGATTGTTGGCACCGAGGACGATGACACGCTTTTGGGCACAGAAGGCGGTGACACCATCGAAGGCCGAGCGGGAGAAGACCGTTTGGATGGGGGTGACGGCGATGACCTGATCGGCGGTGAGGCTGGCAATGATGCCATCTTTGGTCGCCATGGCGTGGATGTGCTTAGCGGTAATGAAGGCGATGACCTGATCAAGGGGGGGAAGGGCAACGATTTCCTGTTTGGGAATGCAGGAGATGACACGCTTATTGGATCTCCGGGCGACGATTTTCTCGTCGCCGGAAGCGGCGCAGACTATTTGCGGGGAGACCAAGGGAATGACGTCTTACTGGCGCTGGATGATTTGTCTTTAGAAAGCGCGCCGGACACATTGCTGGGAGGTGTTGGTAACGACCGTCTTGTCGGGGATGACGGGGATGTTTTGACAGGTGGGGAAGGTGTGTCCCGATTTGGGGTGGTGGTTGGTGGCGTTGCCCCTGTGACCATCACTGATTTCCAACTTTTCCATCCACCGGGTTCTGAACTGGCGACAGATATTTTGTCTCTGCTGGATGAAAACGGCGATCTGATCCCAAGCTATGAGATATTGGAGAACGGTGGTCGGCTTGAGGACAATGCGGAAGGCACCGGGTCAACCTCTTTTACAATGATCAACTGGTGGTGATCATAGAAGGTTATGAGGCGCAGGATTTCAGCGCGGACTCCAATTGGCTTGGCAACCTCTCACCGGAATTGACGGGGCGCTTGGATGGAGATGATTTACTGACCGGTGATGCCGGGGGCGTTGTGCGCAATGACGACATGAATGGGGGGATTGGGGACGATACCCTGATCGGTGGTCTGGGTGCGGATACTTTGGACGGCGACGCCGGTGATGACGTGATCAACACGGTCGATAGTGTCGCCAGCCCAGACGGGCAGGACATTGCACTGGGCGGTGCCGGGAATGATCAGTTCACTGCAGACGCAGGCGATAGTCTGGCTGGGCAAGAGGGGCGTGATGCCTTCGATATATATGTGCCCACAGAGGATGGCATGGCTCCGGTTGAGATCTATGGATATGAGTTCTCGACAGCCAATCAGGAGGTGGAGTTCCTGACGCTTTTGGGGGCGGATGGTACGCCCTTGAGTGCGGAGGACGTGGCAGAGAACCTGGTGATCTATCAGGATGAGAACGGCGCCGACGCAATCCTGGAGTATGACGGCCGCATGATGGCTGTACTGCATGGCATTGACGCCGACCTGATCCTCGATCAAACCCTGTGGATTGGCAACTTCAACCCGTCGCCAACCACCACTGTGGCCCCCACAGGCAGTGGTAACGATGCCACGCAGATATCCATGACGCTGCAGAGTTCTTCGGGTACAGGGATGGTGGTGTATCAAGAGATGTTTGTTGCCAATGCGGTGTTCAGTGTGAATACGGATATGGGCGTGCCGCTTGAGAACTATGTCGAAGGGGCACGGGCGCTGGATATTGTGAACTTCCGCTTCCCGGCAGGTCAGGGCGACTCGTTGGATGGGGAGAACGAAGGCATCGATTGGCTCAATGTGATTGAGTTGGAAGAAAACGAAAACGGCGAGATGGTTCTGCGCGAAGAGGTGCGAAACGCTTTGGATGCGGCTATTGCCGCCCACGATACGGGCAACGATGTAAAGGTCACGATGGTGATCGCGACCAAGCTCTATTCCATTGAGGAGTACGAAGCCAAGTATGATGATATCGCCCGTTTTGCCGAGATCATGGTCACGGATTATGCGGATCAGGTTGAGGCGATCGAGATTGGCAACGAGTATTGGGCGATTGGAGAGACCGCCTATGGTACTAAAGCTGATATTGCAGCGCGGGCCTTGGCGGAAGGCATGGAGCGGGCTGGCGTGTCTGAGGCCGATCAGCCGAGCATCATTGTTCAGATGGCAACCCCGAACGACGGAAGCGAGTATCACACATCGGTGGATGACCGGCCCTTTGGCGAGCGGCGAGATGCTGCGAACCAGCACATCATTGATTTCCTATCTGAAGAGGCGCGTGAGGCCATCGACGGGGTAGTAGAGCACTACTACTACCGGCGCGACTATGATGAGTTCACCGGCGATGGCAACGAGCAGGGCTTTATCCCGAATGACTATGCCATTTGGGAGGCGAACTTTGACAAAGAGCTCGACCTACACATCACCGAATGGAACATCCGGACGACCAACCTTGAGCAGAACGGCATTCGCTCTGCCGGTATTCTGCCTGAGATGATGGAGTATATGGTCAGCTGGGGTGCGGATGCGGCGCATGGGTGGCCAGTGGTGCACAATACCACCTCTATGCTGGCCGGTACGCGCTCCGATATGCCGATCCTTAATGAGGATGGCTGGGTGGTGAACTCTGTAAGAGGGGCAACCTTTGACGTGATGTCGTCTGAGTTGGTTGGCATGCAGCTGTTGGAAACCACCTTCTCCAATGATGATGGGCGCATGGAGATACAAGCCTATCAGGAGGATGGCAAAGTTGTAGTGCAGGTGGCCTCTCGGACAGGGGAAGCTGTAGATTTGGATCTGGACTTGTCGAGTTTGGTCTCTGGGTTTGAAAATGCCTATGGGGTGAAGGTGGGGTATGATCGCTCTGCGGATAGCTCTGACGGGGTGTATCGCAGTGATGGCGAGTACATACAGGCCGAGAGCACCATCATTGATGGGGAACCCTATTACTTCAACGAATATGATGTTCGCGCCACTGTGACGGATGTGGCCGTGGACAGCGCGGATGTGAATTTGTCGCTGAACCCCTACGAAATGGTGCAGCTGGTCTTTGAACTTGGAGAAACACCGCCACCACCCGCAGAGGAGGGGCGGCAAATCGTTGGCACGTCTGGGGATGATGAGATCGTGACCGAAGGGGGGAACGACTCCATTCTAGGGATTGAGGGCAACGATAACATCATCGCGAATGGTGGCTTTGACACTGTGCGTGGGGGCGAAGGAAATGACCGTATCGAAGGGGGCAAGCAGGACGACTTCATCTATGGGGACGAAGGGGATGATGCGCTTTACGGTCACGCAGGTGATGATAGTCTCAAGGCGGGGGAAGGGAACGACAGTCTCTCCGGGAACCAAGGGGCGGACACGCTTCTTGGTAAGGAGGGCAATGACTTGCTCCGTGGCGGAGATGACAATGACACCATGAATGGGGGACAGGGCAATGACACGCTTAAAGGTGGCGCTGGGCGTGATACCCTGACCGGGTACAATGGGGCGGACACCTTTGCCTTTGAGCTTGAGGACATGGTGGATGGGGATATCATCACCGACTTCGAACCGGGAAAAGATGTGATCTCACTGGACTATGACGACATCACTTCAATAAACGATTTGACCATTTCCCAAGTGGAGCAAGGCATTGTGATTTATGTCGGGGATCATGGCGGCATGTTGTTGCAAGGCGAACTGACGTTGGCGCAGGTTGCGGACCCGCGCAATTTCCTCTTTACCTGACAGGTGCGTGTGGCGGCTTTCAAGTTGTGAATGACAGCGCTAAACACTTGTGAAGCTGCCTTTTATGGGGTGGCGCTTACAAGGAGCGATCATGTCTTATCTGTTTCCTCCCTCTGAGGTGTTTGGAATCCCTGTAGCGGGTGAAACTGCAACCTATCCAGTGCGCCGCATCTTTTGTGTTGGACGCAACTACGCGGCGCATGCGGCGGAGATGGGCGGTGAGGTTGACCGCGAGGCGCCTTGGTATTTTACCAAGTCCGTGGCCCATGCGGTTTTGAGTGGCGCGGAGCTGCCGTATCCCTCTGGCACGGCGAACTATCACCATGAGATGGAATTGGCCTTCGCGCTTGGCGCGGACGTGTTTGAAGCCGCTGAGGCGGAGGCAGCAGAGGCGATCTATGCCTATGGCTGTGCCTTGGATATGACACGGCGCGATCGCCAGCAGAATGGCAAGGACAATCGACGGCCCTGGTCGCTGGGGAAAGATGTAGAAGGCTCGGCCGTGTTTGCCGAGATGACTCGAGCCGAGGATTTTGGCGCTTTGGCAGAGCAACGCATCGCGCTGGGCGTGAATGGGGACAGGCGACAGGACGGGCGGTTGAGCGATATGGTGTGGTCTCCGGTCGAGATCGTGATGCACCTGTCGAAGTTCTATCACTTGGGGCCCGGTGATGTTGTGATGACCGGCACGCCGTCTGGAGTGGGGCCGGTGGTGGCCGGGGACGAAATTATTGGCACAATTGATGGGCTTGCACCGGTGAAACTGGCGTTGATGGTTACAAAAAGCTGACGTACTGAACGTGTTAAGAACTGCCGCGTCGGGGATGGCGCAGGCAGGCAAGCGCGAAGGAACATCATGGGACTTAAGTTTTTTTCCGACAAGGCGCGGCCGGTTCACCTTGGCCCGTACCCATTGGAACGACTAAAGCGGCAGGACACTGCTGCCTGGCGGAATGTGCCAGATGACCCTGTGTTGACCTTCCACCGTCCAGAGCGGCCTGAGAGCATCGTGAATGCCATGGGCGAGTTTCAGGCGATGATGGATGCGCTGCGCGATGGGATGGTGAACGGGGTGCAATCCGGCATTCCCAGCGATCCCGTGGAGCGGGCCAACCACCTGAAGTCCTTTGGCTATTTTAACGATGCCTCGATGGTGGGGGTTGGACCGCTGACGGATGCGGCGCGGTTGGATGTGCCGCGGCGCAACCCGGATATCGACCGGCTGGCCGAGGCGCTGCGCACGCGGCAGATCAAATCGCTGGCGGCGGGGATCGACCTGATCATGGCCGATCTCAAGGACTCAATGGAGATGCCGCCGAGTTCCATTGAAAGCCACAAACATGCGCTGGTGTTTTTGATTGAACATCACCGTGACCCGGAGCGGGGTGAGTCTGGTAGTGATTGGATTTTGGACGCGCAGGACCATCGCGCCTGTTTGCGGGCCACTGAAGTGGCGGTGGTTATTGCCAATTATATCAGGCTGTTGGGCTTTGGCGCCAAGGCGCATACTGCGACGTCTTCGGATGTGGATTTGGGCAAGGTGGCGCTGTCGGCGGGGCTTGTGTCCTGTGAAGATGGCACCTTGGTGGCGCCGTGGTTGGGTACGCGGTATGGCTTGGCAGTGATCACCACCGATATGGAACTGGCGCATGACAGGGCGCTGGCGCCGATGGCGGAACAGCCTTGGTTCAAGACGCAGGGGCCGGCGTGGTGGTTGGGCAAAGGTTTTGCCAAATCGGCGATGAACCAGGACCCGTATCGCAACCGGGACTATGTGAAAGGCGCGCAGCCGTTTGAGCGCCTGAAGCGGGTGGAGACACCGACCACCTATATTGATGAGGCCAATGTGGCGCGGGTGCCCAAACGTGCGGATATGTTTGCACGGGTGCAGTTTGGCGACATGGGCAAGTCGTTACAGGACGCGGCCAAAGGCGGGTACTACGTGCGCAAAGCGGCGCCAAGTATGGCGCAGCGGCGCGCCTTGGGGGCCTTTGTGCTGTTGCAAGACGGCGCAAGTGCAGAGGTCAAAAAGCCAACGGATTCAGAGCGTAACGCGGCGAACCTGAAAGCGGCGACCTACTTCCTTGGCGTGGATGCGGTGGGGCTGAGCCGTTGTCCGGAGTGGGCGTGGTACAGCCATGATGCCACCGGCACGCCAATCAATCCGATACATGACAATGCGATCAGCATGATTGTGGATCAGGGTTATGAAACCATGGAAGGCGCCAGCGGGGATGACTGGATCAGCGTGGCGCAGTCGATGCGGGCGTATTTGCGGTTTTCCTTGCTGGGCGGTGTGATCGCGCAGCAGATCCGCAATTTGGGCTATAAGGCCAAAGCGCATACGGTGATGGACGGTGAGGTGCTGCAGCCGCCGCTGTTGTTGTTGTCGGGATTGGGCGAGGTCAGCCGGATTGGCGAAGTGATCCTGAACCCTTATCTGGGGCCGCGGTTGAAGTCCGGGGTGGTGACCACGGATATGCCGATGGAGCACGATCAACCGATTGATTTTGGGCTGCAAAACTTCTGTGACAACTGCAACAAATGTGCGCGGGAATGCCCGTCGGGCGCGATCACGGCTGGTCCAAAACTGATGTTCAACGGCTATGAGATCTGGAAGTCGGACAGCCAGAAATGTGCAACCTATCGGATTTCCACGCCGGGTGGGTCGATGTGTGGGCGGTGTATGAAGACCTGCCCCTGGAACCTTGAAGGGCTGTTTGCCGAGGCGCCGTTCCGCTGGGCTGCGAGCAATTTCCCAAGCCTTGCCAAGCCTTTGGCGAAGTTGGACGACGCCGTGGGGAATGGCGGACTGAACGACACCAAGAAGTGGTGGTGGGACATTGAGCTTGAGGAAGACGGGGCGTATCGGCCCACGCAGCATCCGCTTAACCGTCGGGATTTGCAGAAAGATCTGGACCTGAAATATGAGGATCAGACGCTGGCGGTCTATCCGGCGGCGCTGGCCCCACATCCGTGGCCCTATCCGTTCCCGATGGATCGGGAGGCGGGGATTCAGGCCTATGAATCAATGATTTCTGCCGATGAGTATAAGGCGCGTGTGGCTTCCGGAGATGAGAGCGTGATCGACCGCTATGTGGTGCCGGATGCGGAAGATGCGCCGGTGTTGCAGGTGCGGATTTCGCATGTAGAGCCAATGACGGCGGATGTGACGAAGTATGAATTCCAGACCTTGGACGGCACGCCGTTGCCGGAATGGACCGCGGGCGGGCATTTGGATGTGCTCGTCGCGCCAGAATTTTTGCGCCAGTACAGCATGTCGGGGGATCCTAAAGATCGGTCAAAGTATCAGATCGGTGTGTTGCGCGAAGATGAAGGGCGGGGCGGAAGTGCCTTCCTGCACAGGATTTTCCGCGAAGGGCGCAAAGTTTTTGTGTCCAAACCGATCAACCATTTTGAGCTGGTCGAGGACGCGACAAAGAGCTTCCTGATGGGCGGCGGTATCGGGATTACGCCGATGATTGCCTTTGCCCATCGTTTGCATGATCTGGGGCAGGATTTTGCGTTGCACTACTCTGCAAGCCGTGAGGATGGCGCTGGATATATCAATGATCTCAAGGCGATGCCCTGGGCGGACAAGGTGGTGTTCCACTTCTCCGACAAAGGCACACGGGCGGATTTGGATACGGTGCTGAGTGGCTATCAAGAGGGGTGGCATGTCTACACCTGTGGGCCCGATCGCTTCATGGATGGTGTGATGGCCGCAGCAGAGCGTCAGGGCTTCCCCGAAGAGGCGCGGCATTTGGAGTATTTCAATGTGCCGGAGCAGCCGGACTACGAGAACTTCGATTTCACATTGAAGCTCAAGGACGGGCGGGAACTTATTGTTCCGGCGGATAAAATTGCCACTGACGTGCTGCTGGAGAACGGGGTGCATGTGGACGTGAAATGTGCCGACGGGATCTGTGGTGTCTGCAAATGCGGGCTGGTGTCTGGTGAGGTGGAACACCGCGATTTCGTGCTGTCCAATAAGCAGCGCGAGACCTCTGTGATCCTCTGTCAGAGCCGCGCGAAAGAGGCCGGCGGGGTGATTGAAATCGACCTTTAGAACGGTGCGTTAACTGGCGAGAATACCGGCGTTTGGAACGTCGGTATGACGTCGGTATCGCGGCTGTTTTGCGGAGGTGCGTTTTTTAAACGCTAAGGGTTAACGCGCCTGCACGTTTCTTAGAGTGATCCCGTTTTGGCAATCTCAAGCGCCGCGCCGATGACCAGATCGGCGGCCACGGAGGCGAGGATCATGCCCATGACGCGGCTGACAATGGCGGCGCCGGAGTTGCCGATCACACGGATTATGGGCCCAGCGGCCAACATACAGAGATAGGCAAACACCAGTACAACCAGCATGACCACGGCAGTGATGGCCTGATCCGAGATCGCGACGGTGTTGTTGTCGGTCAGAAGGACAATCGCGAGCATGGCACCGGGGCTTGCCAAGGACGGTACCGCCAGCGGGAAGACCGCCGGTGAGGGTTTCTCCTCCAGTTCGGCGTCAGCATCCGCAGCGTGTTTGTCGCTCTCCGGTTTGCTTTCGCCAAAGATCATGGTGAGGGCAAAGAGGAAAAGCACGATGCCGCCCGCGACCTGAAACGACAGCAGGCTGATTCCGAGGCCGTCGATCAACAGTTGGCCGAAGATGAGGAAGAACATCAGAACGCCAGCGGAGACCGCCGCCGCCAGCAGGGCGGTCTTGCGGCGTTCCGGCGCGGTCATGGCGGCGGTCACGGCGATGAAGACGGGGATCGTGCCGATGGGGTCGATCACAACCCAGAGGGTGACAAAGCGTTCAAACAAATCCATGGGGGCAGGCTAGGGCGGATTGGTGAGGAAGTCATCAGGGGAGTTTCCGGGCGGTCCAATCAGGCATTGAGCGTTCGCCCGGGTGGGTGCGGAACGCGCCCGCCGCTGGCCGCGACGGGCGGTGATTTAAACCGCTACCAGGCGTTGGGTTTCGCCTGCAATGATGCCTTCTTCGTCGGTGGGAATGACAAAAGCGGCGAGGCGGCTGTTTGCGGTGGTGATGCGGGCGTTTGCCGCCGCGTTGGCTGTGTCGTCGATATCAGCGCCAAGCCAAGCGCAGCCTTGCAGGATGCGGGCCCGGATGGCGGCAGCGTTTTCGCCGATGCCGCCGGTGAAAACCAGAGAGTCGACGCCGCCCATGGAAGCGGCTAAGGCGCCGATTTTCTTGCAGGCTTGGTAGACAAAGAGGTCCACGGCTTCGGCGGCCGCGGGGCTGTCAGAGGCGAGCAGGTCGCGCATGTCAGAGCTGATGTCGGAAACGCCAAGGAGACCGGATTTGGTGCCCAGCGTGTCTTCGATTTCCGCCACGGACATGCCGCGGTCGCGCAGCATGTGAAAGATCACACCGGGGTCGAGTTCCCCGCAGCGGCGGCCCATGACCAAACCGTCGAGCGCGGTGTAGCCCATGGTGGTGGCGACGGACTTCATGTTTTGCATCGCACACATGGAGGCGCCGTTGCCGAGGTGGGCCACGATGACTTTGCCGTTGGGTTTGTCCAAGTGGTGCGGCAGTTTCGTGGAGATATAGTGGTAGCTCAGCCCGTGGAAACCGTAGCGCAGCACGCCATCATCAGAGAAGCTGCGCGGGATGGCGAAGAGCTGTGCGATGCGCGGCTGGGTGCGGTGGAAGGCGGTGTCAAAGCAGGCGACCTGCGGGATATCGGGCCAGCGGCGGGCAACAGCCTCGATGCCGGCGAGGTTGTGCGGTTGGTGACCGGGGGCCAGCGGGGCGAGGGTGCGCAGCTTGGCAATCACCGTGTCGGTGACCCGTGCGGGGGCGGCAAAATCCCGGCCGCCATGCACAACACGGTGCCCCGCGCCAATGATGCGCAGGTTGTCGGAAAGGCCAGCGATGTGGGTCAACAGCCAGTCGAGAATTTCGGCGTGGGTGGCGTTGTCCGCCACTGGCACGTCAATCTGTTTCGCCCCGCCATGGTATTGCGGGTTTAGCCCGATACGGTCGACTTGCCCATGCAATATCTGTTTTAAATCAATATTATATACGGCGTATTTAATGGAGGATGACCCGGCGTTCAGGACCAGAATGGCGTCTTGCGTCTCGGCCATCACATCAGATCCCGACCAAGATTGTGGTGCACCATGAGTTGTGCCAGTGCGGCGGAGACCAGACGGCTCAGCGTGCCGTCCGCTCGCGAGGTCAGCATGATCGGCACGCGTGCGCCCAGCACGATGCCCGCGCTGTCGGCACCGGCGAGATACATCAGTTGTTTGGCGATCATATTGCCGGCCTCAAGGTCGGGGGCAACAAGAATGTCGGCCTCGCCCGGTACCGGAGAGGTGATGCCCTTGGCGTCCGCAGCTTTGCGCGAAATGGCGTTGTCAAAGGCCAGAGGGCCGTCCAGCACCCCGCCTGTGATCTGATCGCGGTCGGCCATTTTACAGAGTGCGGCGGCTTCGACGGTGGAGGGGATCTTAGGGTAGATGGTTTCCAGCGCGGAGAGGATCGCGACCTTGGGTTCGTCCACGCCAAGTGCGTGGCCGAGTTCGATGGCGTTTTGCACAATGTCGGCTTTGACCATCAGGTCGGGGAAGATATTGATCGCGGCGTCGGTGATCATCAGCGGTTTGGGGTAGGTGGGCACGTCGAGCACAAAGACGTGGCTCATGCGGCGCTCGGTGCGCAGGCCGGTGACCTTGTCGACCACGGCGCTCATGACCTCGTCGGTGTGCAATGCGCCCTTCATCAGGGCCTGGGCTTTGCCTTCACGCACAAGACGTACGGCGGCTTGCGCGCTGGCGTGACTGTGTTTGGCGTCAACGATCTCCAACCCGTCGATGTTCAGGCTTTCCTCCGCTGCGACAGCTTTGATGCGGTCTTCGGGCCCCACCAGAATGGGGGTGATCAGGGTTTTGTCGCGGGCTTCCAAAGCGCCGATCAGGGAGGCGGCATCACAGGGGTGCACAACGGCGGTGGCGATCGGGTCCAGTGGCGCGGTGGCGGCCAGCATGGCGTCAAAACTGTTCACGTGGGGGGCGGACTGTTCCAAGGGAGGCTCCAGTGCTCTGAAAGGTAATTTGTTTGCGCGTTATGCTCCCAATATGGAGGGCTCACTTTGATTCACAACAAAAATAGTGGGGAAAAGCCATGTCGACGACGCAACCCTGCGTCACTGTGAACGGGGCTGTGTAAAGCGCTAAAATTGTGGAGGCTTAGGCTTAGGCGTTGGCGTCAAAGCAGCCGAAGTGGGACTGGGCAAAGACCAGAGGTTTGCCTTCGCCAATCCAGAGGCGCTCCACCTGTCCCACAACGATGTCATGGTCGCCGCCATCGTGCACCGCGTGGGTGCGGCATTCAAAACGGGCCAGACAATCTGGCAGTAGCGGCACGTTGTCGGTGTTTGTGGCGTGTTGCAGCGTGGCAAAAGGATCGCCGTTGCGGGCGAAGTCCATGGCCAAGGCGCTCTGGTCATCGCGCAGCATGTGGATGGCAAAGTGGCTGGCCCCAGCAAAGAACGGATGACGTTCCGAGTTGCGGGCCGGGCACCACAGCACCAGTGGTGGATCTAGCGAAACCGAAGAGAAAGAATTGGCGGTCATGCCAAGCGGCCCCTGCGCGGTGGATACGGTGACAACGGTCACACCGGTGGCAAAGCAGCCCAGAGCGTCGCGGAAGCGGCGCTGGTTCTCAGCCGTTGGGGCAAAGGTTTCATCCGTCATGTGCAGGTTGTCTTTCATGTCGCGCATCCTAGCGCAGCAATGGGCCGAAAATGGGGCGGGTGCAAGAGACAGTTTGTTGTGCCTCAGTGTTCTCCCTTGTCCTCTTCCAGACCAGCTGCGCGCTCTCCTTATATATACATCGGTTTTTACGCAAAAGGCGCGATGCTGGATTTCACAAGGTGCCTTGTTTTGGCCGCAAGTCGAACACCGCGCGCCCCAGAAACGGACCGCAAATGGCGCCGATTTGGTCCGAATGCTGCCCCAGATGCTTGTTCAAGTGATTTCAAGGATTTGAGGGAGACACCATGCGCGTCATCAGACTACTCGCCACACTTGCGACACTGCTTCCGGGCGTTGTGCATGCTGAAGCCAATGTAAGAGGGAAGCTGCCGGGAGAGGCTGCGGTTGGACGGTTGATGCTGAAAGGCAAAGCCATGTGTACCGGCGCGTTGATCTCCCCTGAGTTGGTATTGACGGCGGCGCATTGTTTGTATGATCCGCGGACTGGGAAAAAGCTCAATCCGAACCAGATTGAATTTCAGGCCGGTTTGAAACAGGGCAAAGCGAAAGCCGTGCGCAAAGTTTCTGCGGCAACCGCGCATCCGGACTACATCCATCGCCACAAAGGTAAGGCGCAGGTGGGTAGCGATATTGCGCTGTTGAAGCTGGGCACGCCGATTGCGCAGAATTCTGTGCTGCCGATGCGCTATGGGGCAAACCTGTCCAGTGGCGATATGCTGGGCGTGTTGAGCTACACGATCAGCAGCCGCACTGATCCGATTTTGGAATACCCATGCCGTGTCTTGGCCCGTCAGCAGGAAACGCTGGTGATGAGCTGTGAAGTGAATATTGGTGCCTCCGGCGCGCCGGTTCTGGCGCTGACCAATGGCAACAACCCTGCGGTGGTCTCTGTGGTCTCAGCCAAGGCTGCGATGGGTGGAAAGAATGTCTCTGTGGGGACGCTGTTGAGCGCGGATACGCTCCGGCAAATGATTGCGGGTGGGTAAGCCTCCTGCTCTGGCTTACTTGTCCAACTCTGGCGGCCTTCGGGCCGCCATTTTTTTGTTTACGAGGGGCTATTTGCCAAACAGAAGGCGCAGGCCGAGGGCAGAGAGTACAACAGCGGCGATGCGGTCGAGATAGACTTTGGCACGCAGGTAGGCGGCGCGGGCAGCGGATGTGCTCATGCCAAAGGCCAGCAGGCTGTAAAAGACCAGCTCGATCACCAGATGGTTGGCGAAGACGAAGCCTTTTTCCGCCAATGTCATGTTGGCGGGGAAGATCACCAACAGAACGGCGGCGGCAAACAGCACGGATTTCGGGTTCATCAGGTTGATCATCAGCCCCTGCCAGAAGGCGTGGTGGGCGGGTTTCACGTTGGTTGGTGCAAGTGGTTCGCGCGCGCCTTTCCACATGCCATAGGCGACATACATCAGATAGAGCGCGCCGATGGATTTCACGGCGACATAGGCCCATGGGAAGGCGGTGAAGATCACCTCAAGTCCCAGAAGCGCGGCCAGGGTCCAGAGGGCCGCCATGAGGCCAAGACCGGCACCCACGGCCAGACCAGCGCCACGACCTGCAGTGAGGGTGGTTTTCACGGAAATCAGGAAAGCGGGACCGGGACTTGCAATGGCGGCGGCCAGTGCGAGGTTGAAGGTAAGGATGTGGGTGAGGTCCATGAGGCGCGGCTCCTGTTGCGATATGTCAGGAGTACGGGAGCGCGCGGGACAAGTCACGGAGTTGTTGTGGGTCGAAGAGCAGCGGCACGGGTCGTGCCGATAATTTGTGCGGCGGAACTGTGGCGTGTGGCTGGGAGCGATGACGTAAGTCTAAATCTGTTCCGTTTTTAGCTGCCTTACCAACAGCAGACATAGTGCCATTGCCAACACCAAAAACACAGCACCTAGGCTCCATGCGACGGGGAGGCTGTAAACTTCTGCAACTGCCCCAACGAGAAGGAGACCCAATGCGGCGCCGAGTTGTTGGATGAGTGATTTAAGCGACAGCAAGGTGGACCGTTGATGATCTGCGACGCAGCGGTGCAGGAGGCCGCTTGCTGGGGTTTCGCAGATGCCGAGGCACACGGAATACAGGATGAAGACCGCGGCAAAGGCGAGGATGGTACCTTGGTGGGCCAGTGCGATTTGAATGGCTGCCAAGCAAGCGAAGGTGGCTGCGAGCGTTTTGGCGTGGTGGCGTTTGAAGAGTTTGCTGACGTGCGGTGAGAGCGAGGCTCCAAAGGCGATGGCAAAGAAGTAGCTGGCGGTCAGGGCGCCGATGGCGGTGTTGGCGTAGGTATCCTGCAGCATGGGTTTGGCGAAGGTGGGCCAGAGAACTTCGACCGGGTTGGTGGCCATCAGAAAAAAGGCCAGTGCGGCCAAAAGCAGGGACAGCGTCGGGTGCTTCAGGGCAAGCAGACCTGCGTCTTTGATCACCAGCGGCACGTTGGCAAAGCCTTGTTTTAGGGCGCCTTGGCTCTTGGTACGGGGAGACTCGATGATGGCGCGTTTGGTGAAGGCAAACACGCCGAGCATCACAGCAAAGCTGGCCGCGTAGGAGGTGTCGTAGGGGCTGAAACCAATGCTTTGCGCATAGGGTCCGAGGATGTCGGGGAGAAGACCGCCTAAGATCGCGCCGGTGGCCAGCCCGATGGCGTTGGCAGATTGGGCTTTGGCCAGAGCTGGTTGCACGTCCACGTTGGGGGCGGTGGTATTGAAGGTTTCGACAAACCACGCGTCTAAGGTGCCTGATCGCAGGGCGCGGCCAAAGCCGATGAAGGCGAAAGACAGGGCGAGTACGTAGAAGTTGCTGCTGGAGAGAAACAGCGTCAGGGAGATCAGGCTGGCGATGACGGCGGCAAGAAAGACAGGTTTGCGCCCGATGCTGTCGGCCAAACCGCCAAAGGGCAGCTCCATCGTTAGGGTGGTCAGGGAATAGACCCCGAAAAGCAGCGAGATTTGGAAGAGGTCCATGCCACGGTCAGTGAGGGCCAGTGCGACCACGGCCACCGTGAGCCCCATGGCGAAGCGGTCCAGTAACTGGTGGATCTGAAACACCCGAATGTGCCGTTGAGCGGAGGCAGGGAGGTCAGAAAAGGAGAACGCGGTTTCTGGTGTCATGAAGGCACCTTCGACGTTGCGGTCAGGTTGCGCAACAGTTTGATCGCGCGGAGGTTGCGCCTAGGGCTCGCGGAAGGCTTCTTTGCTCTTGTAGAGCGGTTTCATCAGGTAGCGCAGGACGGTTTTGGACCCAGTGTGCAACTCGACTGTGGCGCGCATACCGGGGCGGATTTCGATGGCTTTTTGCCGCTCAGTCAGCGCATCGGCGTTCACGTTTACGGTGACCTTGTAGTAGGGCGGCGCAGAGGGGTCGCGTTCGTCCTCAAAGGTGTCGGCAGAAATGAAATCCACCTTGCCTTTCAGGCTTCCGTAGATGGTGTAGTCGTAGGCGGTGAGTTTGATGGAGGCATCCTGGCCTGGTTCGACGTTGGCGATGTTTTCCGGGCGGACCTGGGCCTCGACAAAAAGCTCTTCGCCTAAGGGGATGATTTCAAAGATTTCTTCGCCGGGGCGCACAACGCCGCCGATGGTGGTGACGGCGAGGTTGTTGACGATGCCCCTCATGGGCGCGGTGATCACGGTGCGGGAGAGCTGATCCTGTGCGAGGCGCATTTCTTGGCGCAGGGAGGTGATCTCTTTGAGGGTCTCAGAATATTCTTCTGCCAGCGTCAGTTCGGCCTGTGTGAGGATGTCCATGTAGCGGATTTCGGCCTCGGAGGCTTTCTCGCGGGCTTTGTTGACCTCCAGCAGGGCGACAAACTCTTTCTTGTAGAGGCGCTCCATGTTGGCAAGCTCTTCCTGAGCCTGTTCCAGCTGGGTGAAAGCGCCTTCGCGGCGGCTGTCGATGTCGGTCTGGCGGGCTTCGATCAGGGCTTTTTCAGAGGCCAGAATGCGAGGCGCGCGTTTGGCGAGCTCTTCGGGCACGTCGAAGGCAAATTTGCCGTCGATTTCGGCCTCAAGGCGCAGGCGGCGCAGTTCCAGCGCGTCGATCTGGTCTTGCAGATCGTCAAAGGCAGTGCGGAAGCGGGTGTCGCTGAGGGTGGCGAGCACTTGACCGGCTTCGACCAGGTCGCCTTGTTTGACAGCCAGATCGGCAAGGATGCCGCCTTCGAGGTTTTGCACCGATTGGGAGCGGGAGGAGGATACGACCTGACCGTCGGCACGCACGATTTCGTCGACCCAGGCGAAGGCGGACCAGATCACAAATAACCCGACGGCGGCGGCAATCAGGCGGATGGTGAGGCGGGAAGCTTTCATTTGCTCGTCAAGCCCGGTTTCATTGTCAAACTCGGAAGCGGTCATCCGTTGGCGCCTTCCGCGAGGTGGGCAAGGACCTGTTCCCGCGGGCCATCGACCACAAGGCGGCCGTTTTGCAGGATCAGCGTGCGGGTGGAGAGCGCCAAGATGGGCGTGCGGTGCGTGGCGATGAGGGCGGTGCGGCCTTCAAGCCATGTGGACAGGCGGCTGACCAGCGTGCGTTCTAGGGTTTGGTCGAGCGCGGCGGTGGGTTCATCGAGCAGAACGATGCTGGGGTTTTGCAGCCAGAGGCGCGCCCAGCCGATGGATTGGCGTTGGCCGATCGACAGGCCTTCGCCGCCGTCGCGGATTTGCAGGTCCAGCCCCTGTGGGTGGTTGCGCAGGAAGGGACCGAGGCCGGCAAAATCGAGGGCGGCCATCAGGCGGTCATCGTCGCGTTCCAGCTGTGTCAGGTTGAGATTGTCGCGCAAGGAGCCGGCAAACAGGCGCACGTCCTGGCTGAGGTAGCCGATGTTGCGGCGCAGGTCGCGTTGGTCGATCTGGCCCATGTCGGTGCCGTCGAGCAGCACGCGGCCTTTGGTTGGGCCGTAGAGACCGGCCATGAGTTTCAGCAAGGTGGATTTGCCGGAGCCGTTGGCGCCAAGGATAGTCACGCGTTGACCCGGCTTGATGACCACGCCGGGTACGTCGAGAGAGGCGCCGCTGTCTTCGTCGTAAGCAAAGGACAACTCGCGCAGTTCAAATTGGCCTTCGAGTTTCTCGCGGCGCAGGTACTTGCGTTCGCCGTCTTTCTCTTGCTCAGAAAGGGCAATGGCATCAAGGCTTTCCAGCGCGCCTTTGACGTTGGACCAGCGCGCCAGAGTGCCTGCAAATTGGGTCAGCGGGGCCAGCGTGCGCGAGGTGAGGATGCCGCAAGCGATGATGGTGCCGACGGTGAATTCGCCCGCAAACACCAGATAGGTTCCGATCACCACGGTGGCGATGTAGGTCATCTGCTGCACGCCTTGGGACCAGTATGTCAGGGCGGAGCTGAGGCGGCGTTGTTCGGCGGAGGAATGGCTGGAGACGGCGTTGAGTTCGTCCCAGAGGCGCAGCACACGGTCTTCGCCACGTTGGGTTTTCACCGTGTCGAGCTCCGTGATGACCTCTTGCAGCAGGCGGCCCACTTTGGCCGATGCGCCTTGGGTTTCCCGAGAGAGCATGATCATGCGTTTTTGTAAAACATAGGCGGGCAGGACCATGAGCACGCCGCCGAGCATCAATACCCAGACGAGGTTGCCTGCGATTGAGGCCACAAGCGCGAGAAAGATGACAATAAACGGCATGTCCGCCAGCACCGAGATGGTGGTGGAGGTGAAAAAGTCGCGCACTGCGCCAAAGTCGCGCATCGCGGCAAACAGACCGGATGGGGACAAAGGGCGGCGGTCCGAGCGCATCCCAAGCAGGCGCTTCATCAGGCGGTGCTGGATGGAGAGTTCCATGCGTCGGCCTGCGGCGTCGCTCATCTTGGCGCGGGCGAGTTTGAGTAGGCCTTCGAGACCAATGGCGAAGATTGCGCCGATGGCGAGCACCCAAAGCGTGGCTTGCGACTGGTGCGGGATCACGCGGTCATAGACTTGCAGTGAGAAGAGCGCGACGGCGACGGCCAAAAGATTGGCGACCAGCGAGCCCAGCATGATCTCGCCCATGTGGCGGCGGTATTTGGTGAACTCGCCCCAGAACCAGTGGCCGGACATGCCGTCTGCGATCTGTGGCACGTGACGTTCGGCCAGTTGGCGCAGAGAGACTTTGGCGCGCAAGGCAGTGCCGGAGAAAAACGGCTCAAACTCGGTGACAGGCACTTCGGCGCGATTATCAGCGCAGCTGTCGTCATAGACGTAGAGTGTGTCTTCGTCCTGAGACAGGACCAGAATGGCCTGCCCGTTGTTCATCATCGCCACGGCGGGCCAAGCGGCGGGAGTGACCTTCATCTTGTGATGAATTTTGGGTTCTACGCCAGCGTGGGCCAGTGCACCGGAGAGCGCTTTGATCGAGACGTCACCGGGGGCGTTGGTCCACATGTGTTCGGCCACATCAGTGACCGGAATGTCGACGCCATTGAGCGAGGCCAGTGTGGAAATCAGCGTGGCGCGGTGTTGGATGCGGGTGGCGGTGGCCTCCACCAGATCATGGATGGCATCCGCAGCGGAGGCGGCCGGTTTGTTTTGTGCCGGTGCTTCGACGGTTTTGGGGGTGATCTGTGCCACTTGCGCAGCAGCGGGGTTCGCTTGCGCGGGCGCGGGCGCCTTGTTGGCGGGTTTGGACGACTTCACCGCAGCAATGGAGAGCACCACCGGTGCTTTGCCTTTGGGGGTCCCATCGCTCAAATCGCGTCTCCGTCTGCCAGCAGGCCCAGATCGCGGGCGAGTTCCAGTTGCGCCAGCAGCTTGTCGTATTTGGCGTCTACGCCGTCAAGGGCGCGCAGCACCGATTGTTCGTACACATCGACCACTTCGAGCACGGAGCGTTGTCCGGCGCGGAATTGGGCCTCAAACAACTTGTAGGTGTCGCGGCCTTCGCGGGCGAGCTGGTTGGCTTCGCGTTCCTGGCGCTCGAGGCTTTTGATGTTGCTTTCCAAGCGTTTGCGGTCGCGCGCACCGTCTTCGCGGGCCTCGTCCACTTGCCGGGCGGCAATGTCTTTGGAGGCCTCAATAGCTTTCAGGCGGTCGCCGGTGCCAAGGCCCAGGCCAACATCGTTGGAGATGTTCAGACCGGCGCTGTTGCCGCGGTTGGTGGTGCGGGCGCTGGCCTTGAGCCCGGGCAGTTGTGCGGCACGTTCCACCGTGGCTTGGGCCACAGAGCGTTCGGCTTCGGCTCGAGCACGGAGCACGTCCAGAGGTTCGACCGCCGGATAAGATTGCGTGGAGAGGGAGGACACAGGTTTCAGCGTGAAGGCCGTGCCGGTCATGGCCTTGAGTTCAGCCAGCGCGGTGCCTGCGCTTTCAGAGGCGGTCTCGCTTTTGGTTTCCAACGTCTGGATCTTGCTGCGCACCATGCGCAGGTCGCCCTTGTTGGAGACACCGCCGTCGACGCGGCCTTGAACAATGCGCTCGAAATGATGCAGTTGGGCGAGGCCTTTGGTGCCGACCTGTGCTTTCTCTTGGCCGCGTAAGCCTTTGATGTAGAGCGCCAAAGCAGTGTAGGTGCGTTCGTTCAGATCCTCCGAGAGGGTCACGGCGGCAACTTCGACATCGGCGGCGGCATAGTCGCGCTCGGCCTTTTTGCGGCCGTGGTCAAACAGCACCTGTTCAAACACCAGTCCAGCGATCACGTCGCTGAGTGTGGTGAGCGAGATTTCCGGGCTCAGGGTCGGGAGCCAGTTTTTGTTTTCGGCCTGTGCCCGCAGTTTGGCGGTTTGCAGTTGGGCCTCTGCAGAGCGGCGCGAGGAGGTCAGCGCCACGTCGGCCACATGTCCCAATGCGCTGTCGGTTGGAATGACCGAGCGGCGGGCCAAAAGGGTGGTGAGGATCTCGCTTTGGGTCTTGGCATCCGCGTCCTGCTCAAAGCTGGTGCGTTTGCTGACTTCGGCGGCAGCCTCGGCCCCTTCGGGTTTGGCTTTCAGCAGGCCTAAAGGCTTGCTCATGTCCGGCAGGTGCTCGCTCATATTGGCCATGCAGCCGCTCAGAAGCGTGGCGCCCAGTAACAAGGGCAGGCTGGATGTCATAGAGCGGCGGGGCATTTTGGCGGCGGTCATCCGGAGCTAGGGAGGTGCGTAGGGCGGCCGATGGCCGCCCAAAGCGATCATCAGATGATGACGTTGATGTCTTGGTCAACGATCAGGGTCACGCCGTCATTGCCAACGGTGTAGACGTCATAGGTTTCGCCTTCGATGTCCACGGTCTGGTTGGTTTTGGTCGCGTCCGCCACGGTGATCTGATCGTCGGAGCCGCCATGGATCGTGAGCGTGTCAGAGGTGTCTGACATGTCTCTGATCTGCGCTTCGGTCAGGGTCAGATTGGCATCAGAGGCGTAATCCAGTTCGATGCCTTCGATGTTGAAGTTACCGGCGGCGGCATGCTCGATGGTGCCTGCGTTGGTGACGTTGTCGTCCAGAACCAGGAGGGTGTCGGACTGGTTGCCGGCGTCATCGGTGGAGGCAATCACCAGGTGGGTGCCGTCAGAGGCGCGCGGGTTCAACACGAACAGGGATTCATCTCCGCCCAGCGGCACCTCAGTTGTGGCCAATTCGGAAGACGTGCCGTTTTGGTGCAGCGCATGGATCGCGTAATCTTGCGCTTCGGTGTCGAGCGACACAGAGGTCACGTCATCATCAGAGAATGTCACCGATTGAACCACCGGGTTGGTGATTTCCGTGTCCACAGCAAAGCTCGCATTGGCGGTGGCAGTGTTGCCTGCCGCATCGGTCACCGAGAGGGTGGCGTTTGCGGTGTAGGTGCCTTCGGGCAATGCGCCGTTTTCATAGGTGACAAACCAGTTGCCGGAGGCATCCGAAGTGGTGCTGCGCACCACGCCATCCACGGTCACGACAACGGAAGAGTTTGGTTCTGTTGTGCCTTCGAGCACCACGCCGCCTTGCATTTGTGCGGCATTGACCGGTGCGGCGAAGACGCCCGCGGAAATGTCGACGGCAATGGAGGTGGAGGTGTCCACATGGATGGTCGACGTGGCGGAGGCGGTGTTGCCTGCGGCATCCGTCGCAGTGACAGTGACAGGGGCATCATATTCGCCCTGTGGGATGTCCGCTGCGGTGAAATTGGCAACCCAAGTGCCGTTGGCCGCCGCCGTAACTGTGCGCGATGCGCCTGCGATTTGGACAACGACGGTGCTGCCTGCGTCGGCGGTGCCGGTGAGGCTCAGCCCACCTGCGACTTCGGCAGCGTTGGCGATGTCGTCGCCGCCAGCCTGACCTGCGTTGATGCCTGCGGACAGTTCCGTATCCACGGCGACGGTGCCGGTGGTGGTGGCGCTGTTGCCAGCGGCATCGGTTGCGGTGATCGACACGGTGCTGTTGTAGGTGCCTTGCGGGATTTCACCGCCTGCGAAGGTGGCGGCCCATGTGCCGTTGGCGGCCGTGGTTACGGTGTGGGTCACACCTTCCATGGTTACGGCCACGGAGGAGCCAGGCTCTGCTGTGCCTGTCAGCGTGAAGCCACCGGCCACTTCTGTGGCATTGGCAGTGTTGTCTCCGCCCAACTGGCTTGCATCCATGGCCGCCGATATTTCTGTGTCCACACGGAAGCTGTCGGACGTGGTGGTCACGTTGCCCGCCAAATCGGTTGCGGTCACGGAGACGGTTGTGTCATAGGTGCCCTGTGGGATTTCCCCAGCGGCGAAGGTGGCCGACCATGTGCCGTCGCCTGCGGCGGTCACGGTGTGGGTGACCCCTTGGATGGTCACGGCCACTGATGAGCCTGCTTCGGCTGTGCCGGTCAGCGTCACGCCCGCAGCGGCCTCAGCAGCATTCACCATATCGTCTCCCGCGATCGGGGAAGTGATGGTGGCCAGACCTTCGGTGTCGATCTGAACCGTGAAGGTTTCTGTGTGGCTGTTGCCCGCCAGATCGGTTGCGGTGATCGACACAGTGCTGTCATAGGTGCCGGTTCCAATCGCGGAGGCGGCAAAGGCGGAAGACCATGTGCCGTCGCCGGCGACGGTGACGGTTTGGGTCACGCCTTCGAACTGAATGGACAGGGTGGAGCCTGCTTCTCCGGTGCCGGAAAGCACAACACCATCAGAGGCTTCTGCGGCGTTGATGATGTTGTCGCCCTCTACGATACCCATGGCAACGCCTGGTGCGATTGTGTCCACCTGCAGGGTGTCGGTCACGGTGGTGACGTTGCCGCGTTGATCGGTGGATGTGATGGTGATGTCTGTGGTGTATTCGCCGGTAGACAGGGCGGAAGAGTCAAACGTGACAGACCAAGTGCCGTCATCAAGCACTGTTGTGGTCTGTGTGGTGCCGTCAATTTCCACGGTCAATGTTGCACCCGCTTCGCCAGTGCCGCTGATGACATGGCCTGTGGTGTGCTCCTCTTCGTTGACGATATCGCCAGTGGAAACGGTCCCGTCCATCACCGAAACGTCCGGAGGGGTGGTGTCGATATCAACGGAAGGGCCGTCCAGATCGTAGACAGTGCCGCCGGGGGAGACTACGTTTACAGTGGTGTCATAGGCCCCATCCGCCGGCAGGTCGGCGGGATCAAAGACCACTTCGTAGGTGCCATCATCCGCGATAACGCCTGAACCTGTTTCATCACCGATTGTCACGGTGACAGTCGAGCCGGGTTCGCCAGTGCCGGTGATCGTGACGCTGTCGTCGGCGGTGCCGCCTACTTCGCGCAATACGTTCACATCATCAACGGTTGGAGTGGCTTCACCACCACCGCCGCCGCCACCGAGACCAGTGGCCACAACTGCGGCGCCACCTGCACCAAGCAGGCCTGGCACCAAGCCCGCCAATGGGGCGGCCAGAGGCGCTACTACCGGTTCCACGCGCTCCAGATCCAGGAACGCGAGTTGGTCATATTCGCTCCATTTGTCCGTCATGGAGACGGCGTCATATTGCGCAAAGTATTGATCGTTGATCGGGTCGCCGAGCTCGACAACCTGAATTTGCCCGTCCTTGGACAGGAGCAGTTCACGATCCTCAATTGAGAAGTAGTTTTCCAGAGTGATGGTTTCGCCGTTGACCAGATGAATCACCAAGTCACCACCGTCATTCACATAACCTGCGACGTCTGCGGGGGTGAGGTTGAGGGAAATATGGGAGGCCTGTTGGCTTGCGATGGTGCCATTTGCGGCATCTGCAGTTTGACCACGTACCACAACTCTATCCGCACCGCGGACGGCATAACTGTAACTACTCATGTAATGTACCGCTCTAGGTTGATCGGGCTTATGCCCTTGTTTGATTTGATGTGACTATATGTCTGACCAAAGCGTAAGCCAATCACTTTTTTGCCACATTTTGTTAAAATTAAGGTATTTCGTAGCTTTTTGACAACGGTTTTTGAGGTTGATTGGTAAGCCCTGAGCAGGGAGCAAAAAATCCAGAAGATGTCTTGTTCCGAGCGCTAGTTTTGGTGCGCTCAACATGGGCAGGTTGCACAGATTGTGGTTGAATTGTGACGGGAAACTTTGAGAGGGGGCCGCACAAATTCGGCCGAAATTCGCAACCTATGATTGAGTTGTGGTCGTGCGGGGCTGGCCCTGTGTGGGGGCTGTGAAGGGATCGTCACACAGCACTGGTCGGGTAATCTTGGTTGAATGAGCGCGGCGGTCGGCAAGAAGTGGCTTATCTGTGTGGTGCGACAAAACGGACTCAGGCACTTGAAATCTAGTCGATTGAAAAAAATAGGAAAATTCTGTTTTCAGGGTGCATCCGCACGTGGGGGTGGGCGCATCGCCTCGCAAAAGGCCGTGGCTTGGGGGCCTGCGTGCAAGAAAGCGCTTATTCTCGGCCAAAATCAGCCAGTTGACGGGTTTGTCATTTGGTCGTCATCGCCGTAGACGCCATGTGGTCTTTGATCAATTGAGCGCGCCGGAGAGGGTGCATGGCCGGGAGTGATCCCGCCGCAGAGCGATCAAAGGCTATTGAGTGGATACCTGAAGGAAGGTTGGTCGTTCGGCCTGACTTGGGTGCAATGAAACCCCAAGAAATGGGGGATGGAGAGAGACTATGGTTGGATTGAAACACGCGGTTTTGGTCGCCCCAGCGGCAATGGTCGTGGGCAGCGTCGCCATGACGTCGACGGCCGCGGCAGAAGACGGTTTCCGGTTTTATGGGTTTTTGAATGGCGCGGTGACAAGCGTGGATGACGGCGTTCAGCGCCGCAATGAGTTCAGTGACAACAGCAATGCGCCGAGCCGGATCGGTGCCTGGTATGAGATGGGCACAAATGCAGGCACGTTGAAGTTCAACTTCGAGACAGCTTTGGGGCTGCGTGGCACGTCCAGCCTGAGCATGGGGTCCAATGATGACTTTTTCGATTGGGACAAAACCGATCTGCGGAAGTTTGAAGCGATCTATGAAACCGAGCGTTTCGGAACGGTTTATGTGGGTCAGGGGTCGATGGCGTCAGACGGCATTTCGGGCGGGACCGATATGTCTGGCACCGATCTGAGTGGGACAGTGGCCATCGCTGATACCGCGGGCGGATTTGCGTTCCAGCCAACAGGCGGCGGTGCGGCCGGCCCAACCATTGGGGATGTGTTCAAAGACTTTGATGGCAGCCGCAAGGGTCGTGTACGTTACGACACGCCAAGCTTTGGTGGGTTTGTGGTGTCGGCGTCTGCCGGGACCGAGATCTTGAAGGACAATGACGACACCAATTTCTATGATGTGGCGTTGCGCTACGGCAATGATTTCGGCGACACCACCTTCAAGGCGACGCTGGCCTATGCGCAGACCGATGGGGCGTCTGATGATTCAAAGTCTGTTCTTGGATCCGTAGGGGCGTTGCACAATCCGACCGGGATCAGCGGCACGTTTACCGTCGGGCAGAACGACCGGGATAGCGGGCTGAAGAGTGATTATGTCTATGCAAAGGTTGGTTTGCAGCGCGATTGGTTCAGCTTCGGCCGTACACATCTGTCTGTTGATGCCTATCGCGGCAACGATATGTCGTCCGTTGGCGACAAGTCCGTGAGCTATGGTTTCGAAGCGGTGCAGAAGATCGACAATGCCAATGTGGACCTGTTCTTCAGCTATCACCAGCATGGCTATGACGTGACCACGGGCACCACCTACAACGATGTGGACGCCTATATGCTGGGCGCGCGCTGGAGCTTCTGAGCCTTAAGCCAAAACGTAAATTTGAAGGGCGTCCTATTGGGGCGCCCTTTTTGCTTTGTGCGTCGGGGCCCGTGCACATGTGATGTTGTTGCCTGCGAAAAGATGGTAGTGTGGATTTGCATCCGGCGGATCTGCATGCGCAGATCACGATTTGTCGGTTTGGAATTTGAACTCTTGCGGCCAAAAGCCGTTATTTTGCGCCAGTTTTTGTGCCGGTCGATTTGAAGCCGTATTCAAGGCGCCTGTGACTATTGGACATCACATTCCTGTGGCCGTGCCGCTGGGGAGGGAGACATTGCAATGAGGAATTTGACGTATCAAAGCAGCGCGCTGGCGTTAAGCGTGGGCTTGTTGGCTGGGTTTGGCGGATCCAGTGTTCTGGCACAAGACAACAACGCCCGATTTTATGGGTTCTTCAATTTGATTGCCACGAGCACCGATGATGGATTTGAGACCAACACGCAGTTGGTGGACAACTCCAATGCGCCCAGCCGGATTGGTCTGTGGTGGGAGACGCCGTTGGGGCAAGGGACGTTTAAGTTCAACTTTGAAACGGCGCTTGGCTTGCGCGGGTCATCTTCGTTGAGCATGACCAACAAAGAGCCAGATTTCGTAGATTACTCGCGCACCAGCCTGCGAAAGGTCGATTTCAGCTGGGGCGGTGACTTCGGCACGTTTTACATCGGCCAGGGCAGTATGGCCGCGGATGGGATGACAGGCGCGGACGACTCTGGGACCGGGTTTATCTCCACCTCCGCCGTGGTCGATGTGGCCGGCGGGTACACGTTTCGTGTGAGCGGAACAGGCGCTGCCGGACCGACTGTTGGGGCAGTGTTCAGTGACTTTGACGGCGGACGCTTGGGGCGTATCCGGTATGATTCACCCACGTTTGGCTCTGGGTTTTCGCTCGGGGCCTCGGTTGGTGAGAATATCCTTGTGTCCGGCAATGATGACATCAATTACGATCTGGCGCTGCGGTACTCCCGCGAAAACGGCGGCATGAAATACGACGCGCGCTTGGGCGGGCTTTGGGTGGATGGCCGCAATGGCAATGCAGACAATACGGCTGTGGTGGGATCGTTTAGCGCGTTGCATCTGAGCACTGGGATCAACGCCAAGATCGGTGCGGGGTGGCGCGACAACAGCGGTCTGGACAGCAACTATGTCTATACCAAGCTCGGCATTCGGCGCGATTGGTGGCAGTTGGGAGAAACCCGCCTGTCGGCGGATTTCTTCTGGGGCAATGACAGTGTTTTGGCAGGGGATGACGGGTTCACTTGGGGGCTGCAGGCCACGCAGGTGATCGAAAATGCCAATGCTGAACTGTACTTGGCCTATCGTCAGCACAGCTACAGCCAGCCCGGAGTGAGCTTTGAGGATGTGGGCGCATGGGCCTTTGGCGGTCGCTGGTTCTGGTAGGCTCAGCCAGTGCGCCAAAGCCCCAAGGAATACACGCTTTGACGCTGTGCGCAGATGCCTGCATTTTTGACGCCTTTGCCCTTGCGCTGAGGCGCGGGGACCACTAGAAGAGCACAAATTTTTCTCGACTGCGCGCGGACTCATTGTGCCGCGCGCCGCTACTTATGGGGATACCCGATGCAGGTTACTGAAACGCTGAACGAAGGTCTGAAGCGCGGCTACACCATCAAGGTGGAGGCTTCCGAGCTTGAGGCAACTGTAAACGACAAGCTGAAAGAAGCGCAGCCGGAAATCGAAATGAAAGGTTTCCGCAAAGGCAAAGTGCCAATGCCACTTCTGAAAAAGCAGTTTGGCGAGCGCCTGATGGGCGAAGCGATGCAGGAAACCATCGACGGTGCGATGAACAAGCACTTTGAAGAGTCCGGTGACCGCCCTGCGCTGCAGCCAAAAGTCGAGATGAAAGACGGCGAAAACTGGAAGCCAGGCGACGACGTTGAAGTTGAGATGTCCTATGAGGCGCTGCCAGAGATTCCAGAAGTTGACCTGAAAGGCATCAAGCTGGAGAAAATGGTTGTGAAAGCAGCCGAAGCGGATGTTGACGAAGCGTTGGCCAACCTGGCCGAAACCGCGCAGGACTTCAAAGCCCGCAAGAAAGGCTCCAAAGCCAAAGACGGCGACCAGGTTGTCATGGACTTCGTTGGCCGCATCGACGGCGAAGCGTTTGATGGCGGTGCTGGCGAAGAGTTCCCGCTAGTGCTGGGTTCCGGTCAGTTCATCCCTGGCTTTGAAGAGCAGCTGGTTGGTGTGAAAGCCGGCGAAGAAAAAGACGTGACTGTGTCCTTCCCAGAAGAGTACGGCGCCGAAAACCTGGCTGGCAAAGAAGCTGTGTTCTCCTGCACCATCAAAGAGGTGAAGGAACCAGTTGCGGCAGAAATCAACGACGAGCTGGCCACCAAATTTGGTGCCGAAGACCTTGCGGCCCTGAAAACTCAGGTCTCCGAGCGTCTGGAAAGCGAATACGCCGGTGCGGCCCGTGCCGTGACCAAGCGTGCGCTGCTTGACGCGCTGGACGGTCTGGTGTCCTTCGACCTGCCACCATCTTTGGTGGAAGCGGAAGCGGGCCAGATTGCGCACCAGCTGTGGCACGAAGAAAACCCTGAGGTGGAAGGCCACGACCACCCAGAGATCGAGCCAACCGATGAGCACAACAAATTGGCCGAGCGCCGCGTGCGTCTGGGCCTGCTGCTGGCGGAGCTGGGCCAGAAGGCAGAGGTTGAAGTGACCGACGCCGAAATGACCCAAGCGATCATGAACCAGGCGCGTCAGTACCCGGGTCAAGAGCGTCAGTTCTTTGAATTCATCCAGCAGAACCAGCAGATGCAGCAGCAGCTGCGCGCGCCAATCTTTGAAGACAAAGTTGTCGACTATGTCTTTGAACTGGCTGAAATGACTGAAAAAGAGGTCTCCAAAGACGACCTGCAAAAAGCCGTAGAGGCACTGGACGACGAATAAGTCCATTACCCGTTTACGGGACAGTGAGAGGCCGCTCCGGATTGGAGCGGCCTTTTTTGTTGGTGTGATGACGGGGCGGCAGAGTTGACGAAGAGGCGCTTCGTGGTTTGCCTGTCCTTATGTGAGTGAGGAGCACCTATGGGATACACAACATTCGACAAAGCCGGATATGACGCCTTCAAAGCCAATGATCGCGCAGGGCCGGTGCATATGCTGAATCTGGTCAAGCTGCGCGACAAAGCCGAGTACGCGGATGGGCGGGAGGCCACCGGGGCAGAGGCTTATGCGGCTTATGGGCGCGAGAGTGCGGCAACCTTTGCCAAGCTGGGCGGCAAGATCATCTGGCGCGGCGAGATGGAGCAGATGTTGATCGGGCCGGAGAAACAGTGGGACCTGTGTTTTATTGCGGAGTATCCGAGCGTGGAGGCTTTTGCGTCGATGCACAAATTTCCGGAGTATCGCGCGGCGGTGGAGCATCGGCAGGCGGCGGTGGCGGACAGCCGGTTGATCCGCATGGCGCCCAAAGACTTGGGTGGGAACTTTGGGGAGTGAAACCGAAGTTTTTTCTAATTTGGTTTCTATATAGCCAGCTGTCGCGCCTCGGCCTGCGAATTTGTTTGGCGGTTAGGTGACCGATGGTTGATCGTCGAGGTTTCTTCCGAAAATACGGGAAGTTATGCCGGGTGCGCGATCGTTGCCCGCTTGTTGCACTGCGAGGCACTCTGCAACTGCGCCGGACTTTGAGCCTCGAATGATCTCATTTGTACATGGGCTGCATGTTTCCAAGAAAACGCATGTGTTGCAGGGGGCCAAAGAGGACTTTCGATGTCCGCGCTTGATCGACGTATCAAATCCTTTGAAAACACTTGTTTTGTGTACGTCCTCAAAACTGTTTATTGCTAGGTTCAAACGATCAATTCTACGAGACACGTTGATGTTTTCGTTTTCTTCAAATGACATGGCGGGGCAAGGGAAATTGTTCCCTAGTAGATCTACATAGGAGTAAACGCTGGTACCACCGCACGCTTCGTCGGTGATTGTTTCGCAGGGCGTGCCGGTTGCCTGAGCGAGATACTCGCCCAGAGCCGGAGGTATATACATATTGAAGCGGGAGCCTTCGCGCATCAAGCAGCCAACGTAGAACTCCACAAGTGCGTCCAAGAGATCACGGCCAGTGATCGCCAGGGTGTCTTTGTTTTTCTCTGCGCGATCATTGTATTGTAGTGTTTTGAAATTGATGGTTCTAAAGCCATGTTCGGCTGCAAAGGCAGCCAGCTTGGGCGTTTCGGGACGATTAACGGCGGTTAAGACAAAAGTCATATCGACTGTCAGGCCTCCGTCTAAATATCTTTTGTGCCGTGTGAGCGCCCGAAGGTTATTCATTGTTTTGGCAAAAGATCCTTTGCCCCGCATTTTGTCATGGCTCTGGGCTTCAATGCCGTCCAAGCTAACCACGATGTTCTTTAAGGCCGCATTTTGACACACAGCGTATAGGCTCCGGAAATCGATCAGATTTGAGTTTACTGAAACGTAAAGGCCTAGTTGTTCCGCGGCCGAAACGATGTCCGTAAAATCCTTACGGAGTGTTGGTTCTCCCCCCAAGAGCGTTACGGTGTCGACACCGCCTTTCTGAAGCTGGCGCAGAACTGCGCAAATCTCTTTTGTCGACATCCCTTTGCGGGGACGCAATTGATCGTTCCCGACGAAGCAGTGAGCGCAACGAATGTTGCACTCACCGGTGAGGTAAATCACTGCAGATGTCACAGCGGGTTATTTTTCGAAGCGAACTTTATTGGTGCCGCTATTGCAGCAACCTGCGCCAATGCCCCAACGGGCTTCGACAACGTCAATGCCTGAAGCGCGCGCAACGCCGCCCAAAGCGCCCTGCCAAGTGCGTGCAAGTCGCTCCATTTCTTGAGCCTGCGCCTCATCGTCAATATCCACACCCATTTCGATTGCCACCGCCTTTGGGTTTGCAACGAATCTCGCCAGTGTTGTGGGGTCTTCCAGATGAGAAACAATCTGTTTGGGATCGGCCATGATACTCTCCAACTCTTAAACAAAAACACCTTCAGGGTGCTTCATGATCCCGTTTGCTGTCAAGGAAAAGAAAACCAAGCAGGCATTGTCCTCACCAGTATGGGGCGGTCAAACTTGCGCGTCTGAGGCTTCTTTCCGTGTGATGTGGAAGGCTTTGTGGACTTTGACAGCTCAGGCTGTTTGTCGCCTGAACTGGTTGAGGGTGATCAGTGATGGCCCGAGAACACCAAGAGGCGGAAGGGCATCATGATGGCGCGGAAGCGAAGGATCAGGGCGTGGGCGTAGCCGACGGTATCGATCACATGCAGGGCGACAAACTCGCCGGTGCCAATGTCAGGATCCTGCAGGCGCTCGTGGTTGTTTGTGTAGGCGTTGACCTCACATTTGCTGCCCGGCGGCAGGTGGTCGGTGCCGCCTTCATAGAGCGGTTCCATATAGGCAATCACGGTGCCCGGCTGGCGGTCGTTCTGCGGGTCCCGCAGCGTGTCGGTGGGGCGAATTTGACCTGAGGGGATCACGTCCTGGACTTCCACAATCACCATGGGGGTGACACGCATAGGGCTGGAAATACAGGACATTTCGGCCAGCATACCCGGTTTGAGGATCTGTGCGGTGAGCTGGCTGAAGCCGGCCTGAAAGCGGCCGCGGCCGGTGTCGGTGGGCACCAGAATGCCTGCGGGGCGCAGGATTGGGTTGATATAGTCGCCCACACGCAGGTCAAATTGCTCGATGCGGCCCGTTTGGCCCGCATAAATGCTCATTTTGCTCAGCTCGACTTCGGCTTGGTGAAGCGCGGCGCGGGCGCTGTCCTTTTGCGCGGGCAGTTGGATTTCAACCCGGTGTTTGGCGGATTCTACGGCGGAATGCGCGGCATCCACGGCGGCGAGGCGTTCCTGGATCAGATTTTCGAGCCGCTCCACCTCGCGCACGGTAACGGCGGGGGAGTTTTGCTCATAGAGCGTGTTCTTGCGCTCAAATTCGTCTTTGGTTTGCTCAAAGGCGGCCTCGGCGGCGTCGAGATTGGCTTGGGCCACACGCAGATCATCGCGGGCCAGAAGCTCGCCTGCATCCACTTCGACCATGGCGGCGCGGGCGGTGGCGACGGCGGCGCGCTGGCGGCTGTCATCCAGACGGAAGATCAATTCACCCGCCTCGACGTCCTGATTGTTTTCCACATTTACCTCAACCACGCGGCCGGAGAGTTCCGGCAGGATGGTGACCGTGCGGAAATAGGAGGACGCGTTTGTGGTGGAGGGATGGAAGTAGAAGATCAGGGTGATCAAGCTGACCGTGAGGATAAAGCAGGCGCTGAGACCGTAGCGCAGCTCGTACCACATGGAGAACAGGGTGATCTCTTGCCCCAGACGTTTGCCCTGCCAATAGCGGCGGAACAGGAAGTCGGGGAAGATGGTGAGCATGGAGCAGGCGAGGAATTCCAACATGGGTTAGGCCTCCCCTTCTTTTGTTGAGGCTGGGGCGGGCGCTTCGATTTCGGCTGCTGGCGCCTCTGCTACAGGTTCTGCGGTGGGTTGCGGTGCCGCCTTGAGGCGGTCGAGTGCGTCCGCGATACGTTGTAGCGGCGTTTCGTAGTCGGGAATCTGTACGAGAGCGAGCAAAAGCGCGGCAACCCAATAGAGGTTGTTGTGCGTGAAGAGCGCGATGAGAGCGAGCACGCCGACCATTTGCAGCTGATTGGCACCGACCTTGTGGGCGAGCTTTTCCGGCAGCGAATGCAGGTGCAGGAAGAAGATGGTGATGATGAACACCATGACGGCGACAAAGATCGCCACGTTTGTCATCATCGGGTCCCCACCGGTGCCGTCGGAAATGAAACTCGGCAAGTGATGGGGGGCTAAAGGGTGCAGGGTTGCTGCGGCTTCAGAGCTCACGAAGGGGCCTCAATAACTGGTCAAAATCTGACGTCAGAATAGAGAGGCCCGGGTGGGCTGCCAAGTCAACTTAGGGGCGCAAACCGGTTTCTTTCAACAATCCTGCGGCCTTGGCCTCGGGATAGTAGCCTTTGGCGTAAAGAAAGACGGAACGATCATAGTTACCTTCGGCGACCATATAGGCGCCGCGCAGGTACTTCACGGCGTAGGTGAGGTTGGTTTCGGCATCCAAAAGACCTTCGCGCCCGCCAGTGTAGCCCATGCCGCGAGCGGTGGGCAGTTGGATCTGCATCAGGCCGATATTAGGCCCGTTGGTGGCCCAAGGGCGGTGGGTGCTTTCGCGGATAATCACTCGTTGGACCAAATCGCGGGGAACCTCATAGTGGTCGGCCCATTTGTTGATTAGCGCGCGCAATTCTGGCGTTTCGTTTGGGTAAAGCGGCGGGTCAAATGTGGAAACGGACGGTTCGGAGCCGCCGCAGGCAGCGAGTGGCAGGCTGGCCAGCATAAGTAGCGCGTTGCGGCGGGTAAAAATCTGCGACATGGGGCCTCCTGAAAGTCGTGGCGTCAGTATGGCTTTTGCCGGTGTGAAGGGAAGGGGGCGCGTGTCTGGTGCGCGGTATCTTGCGGATGGGCAAAGAAAAAGCCGCGCTCAGGTGCACCCGGGCGCGGCTCTGCGAATTCTTCGCGGTGAAACGCTTACTGCTATTCGGCAGGCGCTTCTTCTGCTTCGGAAGCTTCCGGAGCAAAATCTTCGTCGTCAGAGGCTGCAGCGCCGATATCGTCGAACAGTTCGGCGATTTCGAATTCTGCTTCAGCTTCTGCTTCCGCGGCCAGTTCCTGGATGGATTTGCCGGAGGCCTGAAGCTCTGCTTCTTCCTCGGAGCGCGCCACGTTCAGGTCGATGGTCACGTCGACTTCCGGGTGCAGCAGTACGTGTACGGCGTGCAGGCCCAGGTCTTTGATTGGCTTGGCCAAAACAACCTGTTTCTTGTCCACGGTGAAACCAGCGGCGGTGGCGGCTTCTGCGGCGTCACGGGTGGTGACGGAACCGTAGAGGGCACCAGCGTCGGACGCGGAGCGAATCACGATGAACTGCTGTCCGTCGAGTTTCTCTGCCAGCGCTTCTGCTTCTTTCTTGGTTTCCAGGTTACGCGCTTCGAGCTGCGCTTTTTGCGCTTCGAAGGATGCGATGTTGGACTTGGAAGCGGTCAGTGCTTTGCCCTGAGGCAGCAGGAAGTTGCGGGCGTAGCCCGGCTTCACGTCAACCACGTCACCCATTTGGCCCAGCTTGGCCACACGTTCCAGAAGGATAACTTGCATATCAGTCTCTCCTTACTTCACGGCGTATGGAAGCAGTGCGAGGAAGCGCGCGCGTTTGATTGCACGGGCCAGCTCACGCTGTTTCTTTGCAGACACTGCGGTGATGCGGGACGGCACGATTTTGCCACGCTCAGAGATGTAGCGCTGCAGCAGCTTGGTGTCTTTGTAGTCGATTTTCGGCGCGTTCTCACCCGAGAAAGGGCAGACTTTGCGACGGCGGAAAAATGGTTTTGCAGCCATAACTTAATGTCCTCTCTTAAGGTGATTAGGAGCGGCGTTCGCGACGGTTGTCACGCTCGTCACGTTTCTGCATCTGAACCGACGGACCTTCGGCGTGCTCGTCAACCTTGATGGTCAGAACGCGCATCACGTCGTCATGCAGGCGCATCAGGCGTTCCATTTCCTGAACCGCAGCGGAAGGCGCGTCGGATTTCAGGAAGGCGTAGTGGCCCTTGCGGTTCTTATTGATTTTGTAGGCCATGGTTTTCACGCCCCAGTACTCAGACTCTACAACGGACCCGCCGTTGTCAGAAAGAACGGTGCTGAAGTGCTCAACGAGGCTTTCGGCTTGCGCGTTGGACAGGTCCTGGCGCGAGATGAAAACATGCTCATACAGTGGCATGTGCTCTCCATTCGATTTTAGGCGCATTTCAAAGAGCGGGGCGTCTTCGTCCTTTTGCACCCCACCCACGAGAGACTGCGCGGTTCAAGCTTTTGCAAAAGGATGGCGCTGTATAGCCGAAATTGGGGGGAGCGCAAGCCTTGTGAGCAAGGTCACCTCAGGTTTTTGCGTGGTCCTGTTTACGGCGCGAAATTCGTGACATCTCAAGGCAAAGGGGCACGAGGTTTTCGCTAATCCGCCCCATTCCTGCCTGATTTCGAGCCGAAGGTCTCTGTAACCGGTGGAGAAGCCGTTGGACTTATGGCCGTTGAAGGCCAATTGGGAGAGTGGGATTATGGTGGCGCTGAGCAGTTTTGCAGATGATACACGGTCTTGTGTGACGCGGGTGGAGGGCAAGCGTCCGTCGCTGTCCGTGCGCGCATCCTCAGCCGTGTTTGGCTTTGCGTTTATTTTGGCGGGTGTAGGGCTTTGGTTGATGCCGGGATTGGACCTGACACCGACCATCCTTTTGGCGAAGATGGGGGTGTCGATCCTGCTGGTGACCGGCGGTGTAGGCATGACTCAGATTGCGACGGACAAGCCGCGCAAAGAGCTGCATTTTGACGAACGCAACGAGCAATTGCTGGTGTATGAAGGTTTGCCACGGGGGCGCAAACATGTGCTTCAGGCGATCAACTATGAAGACATTGGCCGTGTGGATGTGAGCGCGTCGTCACTGGTGGTTTTGGATGAGGCCGGCGAAACCATGGTGGCCTTGCCGATTGATGGCAATCACGCGCGTTTGGATGCGATTGCACAGCTGCGCAGCCAGTCGATTTTGCCAAGCTGAGCAAAGATTTGCCAGACAGTTGCGGAAGGTCGCCGAGAGGCGGCCTTTTTTGTGTGCGTTCACGCAATTGTTCACAACTGCACATTAGTTGTGGGTTTACTGCGAATTGCCGCACAGCGTTGAATAGGCACATTGGTTTTATCAGAAATTCATCTTGTCCTCAGGAGACCTCCAATGAAACGCACCCTTCTTGCCGCTGGCTTTGCTTTTGCCGCCGCTGCTGCCACCTCCGCCGTTGCGGCGCCGGAAAAGTACATGCTGGATTCCAGCCACAGCCAAGTCCTCTTCTCATATAACCACTTGGGTTACTCCACGACTTGGGGCATGTTCTCTGGCTTTGAAGGCGAGATCATGTTTGATCAGGAAGACCCGGCCAACAGCTCCGTGTCCGTTTCCATGCCGCTAAAGTCCATGTGGACCGGTTGGGAAAAGCGCGACGCACACATCATGAGCCCAGATTTCTTCAGTGCCAATGACGACTCTGTGGTGACTTTCACCTCCACAGGCATTGAGGTGACGGGCGAGAACACCGCCAACATCACTGGTGATCTGTCTATCAACGGTGTGACCAAATCTGTTGTGCTGGATGCGAAACTGAACACGTCCGGTGAGCACCCTATGGCCAAGAAACCGTGGGCTGGCTTTGACGCAACCACAACTTTGCTGCGCAGCGACTTTAACGCAGGCAACTTCGCGCCATTTGTCGGCGACGAGGTTCAAGTTCAGATTTCTGTTGAGGCGATGAAGGCAGAGTAAGCCACACGTTTCACACTCACGGAAAGGGGCGCCTTTGAGGCGTCCCTTTTTTGTTGCGCTTAGACGTGTTGCCCGCCGTTGATCTCGATCTCGGTGCCGGTCACGTAAGAGGATTGATCCGAGCATAGGTAGTAGATCACATCCGCCACTTCAGATGGTTGGCCGAGACGTTTCATCGGCAGACCTTCGACAATCTTTTCGGTGCCAGGCGAGAGGATGGCTGTTTCGACTTCGCCGGGGGCAATGGCGTTCACGCGTACGCCAAGCGGGCCAAAGTCATGGGCCATTTCGCGGGTCAAGGCGGCGAGGGCGGCCTTTGAGGTGGCATAGGCTGCACCGGCAAAGGGATGGACGCGCGAGCCTGCGATGGAAGTGACATTCACGATAGAGCCTTTCGCTGCGGCCAGTTCATCGCGCAAACCGCGGGCGAGGATGACCGAAGAGAAGAAATTCACATGGAAGACTTTGCCCCAGTCCATCAGGTCTGTGGTGAAGGTGTTCAGGCGCTCACCATTGGGACCTTTGGGGGAAATCCCGGCGTTGTTGGCGAGGCCGTGTAGCGGGCCGTCGAGCCTTTCGCGGATCAGTTCCACAGCATTGATGGCGTCGGCGGGATCGCTGAGGTCGAGCTGAATGTGGTTCTTTTCGCCATCCGGCCAAGGACAACGCGGGTCAAACGGTTGGCGGGAACAGGTCAGGACGCGCCAGCCTTCGTTTGAGAAACGCTTGACGGTGGCGTGGCCGATGCCTCGGCTGGCACCGGTGAGGAGGAGCGTTTTCTGCATGAGGTAATTCCTGAAAAATGTGAAAGGCTTAGTGTTGGCGCAACTCTAGTCTCACGTTGGGGAATGGCAAGCGGGAGGCTGCGTGTCGCGTGTTGTGTACCTTGTTTTTCGTGTGTAATTTTATAACATGACAACCACTGAGTGTTTCGAACAGACAATGGCGCAGCCCGGTCTACTGCTGTTTGGCGGTGTGGCTGTTTACTATGCGTATTTGCTGATCCTTAGGAAGCGAACGGCTTGGGAAGCTTTGCAAGAAATAGTGGGTATGCGTATCCCGCACGACCATAGCTTTATAGAGTGGTGTTATGTGGTCGCGCTTTTAGGCGCGACCGTAGTATTCTGGGTATCGCTTCAGCAAGAATGTTTTGAAGCGGGGCGAACGTTGGGCCAATAACCGTACCTGACGCGGTTCTTATTTGGCTGCCTCGACTTCTAAAACGAGCTTTACTCGCCCCGTGTGGCTGTCAAAGCGACCTTTACATCCACGCCAAAGCCCAGCGAGCTTTCGTCAGTCATGTCGTCACCGACGTGGAAGGCGCGGCGGTCCAGGGAAACGGTACCGGTCATGTCCGCGGTGTCGCCGTCGAGTGCCAGTTCAAAGGGCAGGTCGATGGGGACGGCATGGCCGTTGATGGTCAACTCGCCCTTGGCCACGTAGCCGGTATCCGCAGGCAGCAGGTCCGCGACATAGGTTGCTGTCGGGAAGGCGGTGGCGTTGAGGTAGTCTGCGCCCAGTGCCTGATCCGTGACAGAGCCAAGGGTTAGGGAGCCAATGGCGATTGTCACGGTGACGGTACCGTGTTTGCCGTCGGTTGGCTCCTCGTCAAAGGCGATTTCTGCAGTCCAGTCTGCGAAGGCGCCTGTGACTTCCGCGCCAAACTGTTGCACGGCGATGTCCAGCGTGCCGGATTGCACCTGCCACTCGGAGGAGACTTCGGCGAGGGCGGCGATTTCTGAGCGCTCTTCAGTCGCAAATAGTCCGGCATTCGCGCCGATCACGAGGGCAACAGCCCAGACGGCCAGCGCGGTGAGGGCCGGGCGCAGGTGGCCGGGTTGGTCGGCGGGCGGTTCTGGCAGATCGGTGTGGCCGGGCAGCATGCGTTGCAGGGTTTTGTCGCGGTCAATGACGAAGTGTTTGAGAGCGCCGCCAATGTGCGCCAGCAGGGTCAGAACCAGCACAATCATGAAGAGGAAATGCGCGCTGCCAAGAATAGCTGCCACGGTTGGATCTTTGGGGACAAAGAACAGGGATTGGCCAAACGGCCACCAGATTGGGGCAAAGCCGGTGGTGGCGGCGTGATGTGTCCAGCCGGTGAGCGGCACAAGCACCATGGAGCCGTAAAGCACCCAATGGGCGGTTTCGGCGGCCCAGGCTTCCAAACCATGATCGCCGTTGAGCAATTTGGGACGGGGTTGGGTGAAGGCCCAGAGGATGCGCAAAAGCGCGGTGAAAAAAGCGGCGAGGCCCACGGTTTTGTGCAAAGAGAACAGCGTGGCCTTGAACGCCAGCTGCGCGCTGTCTTCATATGGCGCGCGGTAGGCAACGAAGCCAAGGACCAGCGCGGATAGGATCAGCAGGGCGGTGAGCCAATGGAAGGTCTTGGCGACGGAGCCGTAGCGGTTGGTTGTGTTGCTGCGGGGCATGGGGAACCTCTTCAAAGTGTTGGGGTGACTTTGGGGGCTGTGGCGGTGCAAGGCAACTGGCGGTGGTGCACCCGTGTTGTGCGTGAATGCGCAGCAGGGCTGGGCTTCGGCGGGTTTTTGCGCGTTGGTGCTGTGTCTTGGCCGGAGCATTCACACTCTATTGGCGTTGCGTGCGGTGCCCGTGCGCGCTATGCCAAGCGAAAGATTTGCAAGGAGAGCCAAGAATGAGCCGTGCATTTGTGTTTCCGGGACAGGGTGCCCAGACCATTGGAATGGGGAAAGCGCTGGCGGAGGCCTACCCCGAGGCCAAAGCGGTGTTTGACGAAGTTGACGCGGCATTGGGCGAAAGCCTGAGCGGGCTGATCTGGGAAGGGGATCAAGAGACGCTGACCCTGACGCAGAACGCGCAGCCTGCGCTGATGGCGACCTCGCTGGCGGCGATGAAGGCACTTGAGGCGGAAGGCGTGACCATTGCGGCGGCGTCCTGCGTGGCAGGCCATTCGCTGGGCGAATACTCGGCGCTGGCGGCGGCTGGGGCGTTGAGCATTGGCGATACCGCGCGCCTGTTGCGCACCCGTGGCGAGGCGATGCAGGCGGCAGTGCCTGTGGGCGAAGGCGCGATGGCGGCTATTCTGGGCCTGGATTTTGCGGCTGTGCAGGAAGTTGCGGAAGCAGCAGCGCAGGGTGAAGTGTGTCAGGCGGCGAACGATAATGACCCAACACAGGTTGTGGTGTCTGGTGCGAAGGCGGCCGTTGAACGCGCAGCCGAGATTGCCAAAGAGAAGGGCGCCCGTCGCGCGGTGATGCTGCCGGTGAGTGCACCATTCCACTGTGCCCTCATGCAGCCTGCGGCGGACGTGATGGAAGCGGCCTTGGCGCAAGTTGAGATCAAAGCACCGGCGGTGCCGGTGATTGCCAACGTGCGTGCGGCGGCGGTGTCTGATCCGGATGAGATCCGCAAACTTCTGGTGGAACAGGTGACCGGGTCCGTGCGCTGGCGCGAATCGGTGCAGAACATGGCGGCTGATGGCGTGTCTGAGTTTTGGGAGATTGGTGCAGGCAAAGCGCTGTCCGGCATGATCCGTAAAATCGACCGTGCCAACGCGGTACGTGCCGTTGGCACTCCGGAAGATGTGAAGGCGGCGGCGGAGAGCCTGTCTTGATCCGACGCTTTGTTGCAGTCTGTGGTGCCGCTGCCTTTGGGGCTGCGGTGCTCGCGGGCTGTGTGCAGCTGGAGGTGGCGTATCTGAATGCCACCGACACCATCGCGTTTGAAGCGGATGGCAGTGATTTGTTGGTGAATGGTACGTTGAACAGCCGCAGTCTGGCGGCGTTTGAGCAAGCTATGATCGACAACCCAGATGTGACACGGTTGGTTTTGTTGGAGGTGCCGGGATCGGTGGACGATGAGGTTAACCTGCAGCTTGGCCATCGTGTGCGGGACCTGAGGCTGGACACACATGTGACGGCGGACAGCGAAATCCATTCTGGTGGCACGGATTTGTTCCTGGCGGGTGTGGAGCGCAGCATGGAAGAGGGCGCGGTTCTGGGCGTGCACAGCTGGGCGGTGGGCAACCTGCAAGGGCGGGACGTGCCGAAGTCGGACCCGGAACATGCGGCCTATGTCCGCTATACCAAGCGGATGCTGGGCAGTGACGCGTTTTATTGGTTCACCCTGGAAGCGGCGCCAGTGCAGGAAACCCACGTGATGAGTGCCGCAGAGATTGCAAAATATGGGCTTTTGACTAAGCCTGTTGTGAGAAACTGAGAGAGACAAACATGTTTGATCTGACTGGAAAAACCGCACTTGTGACAGGTGCATCGGGTGGCATTGGTGGCGCAATTGCAAAAGCGCTGCATGGTGCGGGCGCAACTGTTGGCCTGTCTGGCACACGTGTGGAGCCGCTTGAGGCGCTTGCGGCAGAGCTGGGCGAGCGCGCGCATGTGCTGCCGTGTAACCTGAGCGATGCTGAAGCCGTTGATGCCTTGCCCAAGCAGGCAATTGAAGCCATGGGCAGCGTCGACATTCTTGTGAACAACGCCGGGATTACCCGCGACCAGATTTTTATGCGTATGAGCGATGAGGAATGGCAGAGCGTGATCGACGTGAACCTGACCAGCGCGATGCGTCTGTGCCGGGGCGTGATGCGTCCGATGATGAAGGCGCGTTGGGGCCGGATCATCAACATCAGCTCCATCGTGGGCGCCACCGGTAATCCCGGTCAGGTCAACTATGCGGCCTCCAAAGCAGGCATGGTCGGCATGACCAAATCCATTGCCTATGAAGTGGCGAGCCGTGGGATCACCGCGAATGCGATTGCGCCGGGCTTTATTGCGACCGCGATGACCGACAAGCTGAATGATGATCAGAAAGAGACCATCAACAAGCAGATTCCTGCGGCGCGCATGGGTTCTTCTGAAGAGATTGCGGCGGCGGTTCTCTATCTGGCCAGCCCGGAGGCAGGGTATGTGACCGGCTCCACCTTGCATGTGAACGGCGGCATGGCCATGTTGTAAGCCTTGGCGGCGTCCTTTGGGGCGCCGCAATTGTCGCTGGGGAAAGCGTTTGCGTTGTGAAGCGGATGTGCTATAGGCGGCGAGTATTTTCCGGGTGCCTTGACGGGTGGACGGAGACCTTCCGGTTCAGCCGGATCAAAACCGTCCCGATCAGGGGCACAAATCAGACCCGCCCGGGTGGGTGGGAATTCAAACGGGCCGAGATGCCCAAGACGAATGAGGAATTGACATGAGCGACGTCGCAGACCGCGTGAAAAAGATCGTTGTAGAGCACCTGGGTGTGGAAGAAGACAAAGTTGTTGAAGCAGCTTCCTTCATCGACGATCTGGGCGCAGACAGCCTCGACACCGTGGAACTGGTAATGGCTTTTGAAGAAGAGTTCGGCATCGAGATCCCAGACGATGCAGCCGAAACCATCCAGACCTTCGGCGACGCCGTTAAGTTCATCTCCGAAGCTTCCTAAGCCGGAGATCCTGCAATTCGCAGGTGAGTGAGATTTGCAAACGTCCGTCTCTTTGGTGAGGCGGGCGTTTCGCGTTTGGCGGGAGCGTGTGGCTGCCGCAAGGAAATGGTCTAAATCTGGGCGCAGAAGCGCGCAAAGGATCAAGCTGTGGGTTGGCCGCTCTTGCCCCTAGGGGGCGAAGCGGGGTATGAACCCGCAAAAGACTTCTGAGGAAGGGCATAGAAAATGCGTCGTGTTGTTGTCACCGGGCTTGGGCTCGTCACTCCTTTGGCTTCCGGTGTGGAGGAAAGCTGGTCTCGTATTCTGGACGGTCAGTCCGGTGCAGGTACGATCACCCGTTTCAATCCGGAGCGTGTGACCACCAAATATGCGTGTGAAGTGCCGTATGGCGACGGCACCGATGGCACCTTCAATCCAGATGACTGGATGGCACCAAAAGAGCGCCGTAAGGTGGATGACTTTATCCTCTACGGTCTGGCGGCTTCCCAGATGGCGGTGGAAGACTCTGGTTGGACGCCGGAAGACACCGAGTCGCTGGAACGCACAGGTGTGATGATTGGTTCCGGCATTGGTGGCCTTCAGTCGATTGAGCAAACCACGCTGTTGATGGCTGAAAAAGGCCCACGTCGTGTGTCGCCGTTCTTTATTCCCGGTGCGCTGATCAACCTGATCTCGGGTCAGGTGAGCATCAAATACGGCTTCAAAGGTCCGAACCATTCTGTTGTAACCGCTTGCTCTACCGGTGCGCACGCTATCGGCGACGCAGCGCGGTTGATTGCGTCTGACGATGCGGATGTGATGGTCGCTGGCGGTGGTGAAGCGGCGATTTGTGAGATTGGCATTGCGGGCTTTAACGCCTGTAAAGCGCTCTCCACGCAGCATGCGGATGATCCAAAGAAAGCCTCCCGTCCATATGACGCCGATCGTGACGGCTTTGTCATGGGCGAGGGCGCTGGCATCGTCGTGTTGGAAGAGTACGAGCACGCCAAGGCGCGTGGCGCGAAGATCTATGCCGAAGTGCTGGGCTATGGCCTATCCGGGGACGCGTATCACATCACCGCGCCTGCGGAGACTGGCGAGGGTGGCGAGCGTTCCATGCGGGCGGCACTGAAGAAGGCAGGTCTTGAGCCAAAAGACATCGATTACATCAACGCCCACGGCACCTCCACGATGGCCGACACCATCGAATTGGGCGCGGTCGAGCGCATGATGGGCGAGCACGCCAGCAAAGTGACCATGTCGTCGACTAAATCGATGACCGGTCACTTGTTGGGCGCCGCAGGCGCGATTGAGGCGATCTTCTCGATCCTGGCGATCCGGGATCAGGTGGCGCCGCCCACAATCAACCTCGACAATCAGGCGGTGGAAACTGCGATTGACTTGGCCCCTAACAAGAAGGTCGAGCGTGAGATCAATGTGGCGCTGTCCAACAGCTTTGGCTTTGGCGGTACAAACGCATCCGTGATCTTCGGAAAGGTTGATTAATGTGGCGCGCAGTTGCGTCTAACGCACTCACTCTACTTATCGTGGCGCTCTTCCTGTTGGGGGGCGTCATCCTTTTTGGGCAGTCGGCTTATCGCGCAGAGGGGCCTTTGACCGAGCCTGTTTGTGTGCGTGTTCAGCCTGGATCGAACATGACCCGCGTGTCGCAAGACCTTGAAGACAAAGGCGCAATTGCCAGCGGTACTTTGTTTCGGTTGGGGGCGGATTACTCGGACAAAGCGGACAAGCTCAAAGCGGGTGCCTTCCTTGTGCCGGAAGGTGCGTCGATGGAAGAGATCGTTGATATCGTCACCCGTGGCGGTGCCAGCACCTGTGGCACCGAGGTGGTGTATCGCATCGGTGTGACCCGCAAGTCGGTGCAGGTGCGCGAACTTGATCCGACAACGGGCAGCTTTGTTGAGGTGGCGGCGTTCAACCCTGCTGAAGACGAGGCACCGGCGGATTATACCCGCGTACGGGGCGAAGCAGACACGCGCTATCGCATTGCCGTGGCCGAGGGTGTGACCAGCTGGCAGGTGATGGACACACTCAACAGCATTGAATTGCTGAGTGGTGAGATCGCGCGGCCGGAAGAGGGCTCTTTGGCGCCGGACAGCTATGAGGTCCGTGTTGGCGATAGCCGTCAGAGCGTGATTGACCGGATGCAGGACGCGCAGGAGATTCTTGTGTCTGCAGCCTGGGAAAGCCGGGCGGAAGGTTTGCCGCTGAGTTCTCCGGAAGAGTTGCTTATTCTTGCGTCGATCATTGAAAAAGAGACCGGTGTCGCGGAAGAGCGTCGCCAGGTGGCGAGTGTGTTTACAAACCGCTTGAACCGAGGCATGCGTCTGCAGACCGACCCGACGGTTATTTATGGCGTCACCGAGGGGGTGGGCGTTTTAGGCCGTGGCTTGCGTCAAAGCGAATTGCGCCGTGAGACCCCTTGGAACACCTATGTGATTGACGGCCTGCCACCGACGCCGATTGCCAACCCCGGCCGGGCCAGTCTTGAGGCGGCGGCAAATCCAGATACGACGCCGTATATCTTCTTTGTGGCGGATGGCACTGGAGGACATGCCTTTGCCGAGACGCTGGCCGAGCATAACCAGAATGTGGCGGCTTGGCGCAAAATTGAGGCGGAGCGCGCCAATCAGTAATGTGGTTGGCCATAGAACGACAAAACGCGGCGCTTTAGGGCGCCGCGTTTTTGTTTTGCGGTGGTGTGAGAACCCTTAGTTTGGCAGCTCTTCCACCAGAATTTTAGCAGGTAGTTGGAACGTCGAGCTGGCGCTGTCGGAGGCGGGGCCTGCTTGGACGGTGCCAAAGAAACAGGCGGCGGCAAGCGACAGTCTTAAAGGCCAGGACGGCGTGGTATTGGCAGCAATACGCATCGTAGTCACCCTTCATTCATCTCACTTAATTTCACCACATAAAGGTTTAGTTTTTGATAAGGGCGCAATTAGGGCGGTAGGGTGCCGGATTGGAAACATTGTGTTCTTGCAAGCTGCAACAGCTGCGAGCGTTCAGTTAGTGACTTGAAAATATTAGTATTATTGATTTTACCCGCAGATTTGTGATAGGACTGTTTGGGCTGGAACCACGCGAAAAGTCAGCCGTAGGCCTAGACATCAGGCATCAAATATCGCGTTGGACTTGTGCGGAGGGGCAACTGCGCATGAGAGGCAAAAAGCAGCTATGACACAACATTTCACGCCTTCGGGTGGACGCGTACTGGATCAGGAAGTGGACGCGCTGCAGCTTATGTTGGGGCGGGTGACGGGCGAGTTGGAGCGGATGAAAGTTGCGCTGCAACTTGATGGCCCGGCAGCCACCGCAGCCGGGCGGCGGGTTTTGGCAGAGGTACGGCAGTGCATGCGACTGGCGCTATTGGTGGAGAGAGACATTGACCAGCGCACCGCAACAGACAGTTCAACAAGCTATGCACAGCTTGACCTCGACGCCGCGCGGTCTTCGATCGGGCGCCGCTTGGATCGCCTCCGAGCCGCGCGTGGTGCAGAGTGAGTTTTTGGACAGCCTGACGGAGGGGGAGCTATTGGCGCTCCCCTTTTTGTTTGAGTTCTGGGCGATGCCGCATCAGGTGCCGCCAGAGGGTGATTGGAAGACTTGGGTGATCCTCGGTGGGCGCGGGGCGGGTAAGACACGCGCCGGGGCCGAATGGGTGCGATCGATGGTGGAAGGGGCCAGACCGCAGGACGCGGGATGCGCACGGCGGGTGGCCTTGGTGGGCGAAACCATTGATCAGGTGCGTGAGGTGATGATTTTTGGCGAGAGCGGCTTGATTGCCTGTGCGCCGCCGGATCGTCGTCCGGTTTGGGAGGCGGGGCGAAGGCGGTTGGTGTGGCCCAATGGTGCGATGGCGCAGGCATTTTCCGCGCATGACCCTGAGAGCCTCCGTGGGCCACAGTTTGATGCGGCTTGGGTCGATGAGCTGGCGAAATGGCGCAACGGCCAAGAGACCTGGGACATGCTGCAGTTTGCGTTGCGGTTGGGAGAAAACCCGCGCCAAGTGGTGACGACGACGCCGCGCAACGTGATGGTGTTGAAGCGGCTTTTGGAGGTGGCAACCACCGTGCAGACCAGTGCGCCGACGCAAGCCAATCGTGCCAACTTGGCGGAGAGTTTTCTGGCGGAAGTCGAAGCGCGCTATGCGGGCACGCGGTTGGGGCGTCAGGAATTGGATGGCGTTTTGATGGAGGACGCCGAGGGCGCCTTGTGGACGCGCGCGCAGATGGATGCGTTGCGGTGTGAAGACCTGCCAGAGATGGACCGGATTGTGGTGGCCGTCGATCCGCCGGTGACTGGGCATGCGGGCAGTGATGAATGCGGGATTGTTGTGGTGGGGGCGGTAACAAAAGGCCCGGTGCAACACTGGCGTGCCTATGTGCTAGACGATGCAACGGTGCGGGCGGCCACGCCAGACGCTTGGGCGCGGGTGGCGTTAACGGCGATGGAGACCTGGGGGGCAGAACGCCTGGTGGCGGAGGTCAACCAAGGCGGCGATCTGGTGCAGTCGGTGATCAATCAGGTAGACCCGCTGGTGCCTTTTAAGGCCGTGCGAGCCACGCGCGGTAAAGTGGCACGGGCGGAACCTGTGGCGGCGCTTTGTGAATAGGGGCGGGTTTTGCATCGGGCAGAGCTTGGTGATCTGGAAGATCAGATGTGTCTGATGACGGCGCAGGGCTTTGTCGGCTCTGGCAGTCCGGACCGCGTGGATGCACTGGTTTGGGCGCTCCATGAGTTGATTGTTGAACCCTCAGCGCATTGGCGCCGTCCGCGGTTGCGGGAGCTCTAGCGCAACAGCTGCGCGCGGTTGGAACGCTTCAATTTAAGAAAAATCCTTCAGAACTGTGTGTGTCCAAAGCGGACGAACTGAGTTGAGCGGGTCGCCAGAGGGGCGGCGCAGAGATCCGGGAGCGGCAGAGCATGCTAGGGAAGTTTTTGCAGAAGAAGGCCCCTGAGGCGGCGCCACAGGCGAAGGCCAGTGCGACAGGCAAGGTTGTGGCCTATCACAGCACTGGTCGTGTGGCCTGGAGCCCGCGCGATACGGTGTCGCTGACGCGCACGGTGTTTGCTGCTAATCCGGTTGGGTTTCGCGCCGTGCGCATGATTGCCGAGGCGGCAGCGGCCTTGCCATTGGTCCTACAGGATCAGCGCCAACGGTTTGAGGCTCACCCGGTTTTGAAATTGCTGACTGCGCCCAACGGGGCGCAGGGGCAGGCAGAGTTGTTTGAGGCTTTGTACGGCCAAATTTTGCTCTCCGGCGATGGCTATGTGGAAGCAGTTGGCGGCGACAGCGGTGCGCCTTTGGAGCTGCATGTACTGCGCTCGGATCGGATGAGCGTTGTGCCGGGGGCGGATGGGTGGCCAGCGGGCTATGAATATGCGGTGGGCGCGCGCAAACATCGGTTTGCCGTCGGGGAGATTTCGCCGATTTGCCATATCAAGACGTTTCACCCGCAGGACGACCACTATGGGCTGTCCCCGATGCAGGCGGCGGCCATGGCGATGGATGTGCACAACAGTGCGTCGCGCTGGTCAAAGGCGCTTCTGGACAATGCGGCGCGGCCGTCCGGGGCGATTGTGTATCGCGGGCACGACGGGCAAGGCAGCCTGTCAGCGGATCAATATGACCGATTGGTCAGTGAAATGGAGAGCCACCATCAGGGCGCGCGCAATGCGGGGCGACCGATGCTGTTGGAAGGTGGGCTGGATTGGAAACCGATGGGGTTTTCGCCAAGCGACATGGAGTTTCACAAGACCAAGGACGCCGCTGCTCGGGAGATTGCGTTGGCCTTTGGGGTGCCGCCGATGCTGCTTGGTATCCCAGGCGACGCGACCTATGCGAACTATCAAGAGGCCAATCGGGCATTTATCGGCTCACTGTGCTGCCGCTTGCGGCGCGGGTGACGGCGGCGGTGGGTACATGGCTGGCGAAATACACTGGTGAAGAGATCACCTTGAAACCGGATTTGGATCAGGTGCCCGCTTTGGCCGTGGAGCGCGACGCGCAATGGGCGCGGGTGGCGGGCGCGACGTTCCTGTCGGATGCAGAGAAGCGGCGCTTGTTGGGTTTGCCAGCGGAGCCGGATGAGAATGCCCATGGGTGATCCGAGATACGGGTTTGAGAGTTTTGATTGTGCGCCGGGGCTAAGGCTGGAAGCGCATGAGAGGGTGGCGAAGTTGCAGTTTGAGAGTTTGAACCGGCGTTTGGACAAGATCGAACAGCTGATTGAGCGGTTGGAACGGCGGTTGTGGCTGACGGTCTATGGCGTGGTCGGGGTGATCCTGGCGCAGGCGTTTCAGTCGGTTTTGAGTGTGACGCCATGAGTGAGGAGTGTGTGATGCAGGATAGTGGTCTGGAGCGAAAATTTGCGCGGTTCGGCGATGGATTAAACGTTGAAGACGGGCAGGTGGTCAGTGGGTATGCGAGCTTGTTTGGCGCGGCAGATCGAGGAGGCGACATCGTGCAGAAGGGGGCTTATGGCGCGTCTTTGGAGCGACTGTCCAAGGAGGGACGTCAGGTGAAGATGCTGTGGCAGCATGATCCGGCGCAGCCAATTGGGCTTTGGGAAGAGGTGCGTGAGGACGACCGTGGACTTTGGGTTAAGGGGCGCCTGCTCGACAATGTGGCCAAGGGGCGCGAAGCGGCGGCCCTGATTGCGGCGGGGGCGATTGACGGGTTGTCGATTGGCTACCGCACCAAGAAGGCGAGCAAGACGACACAGGGCCAGCGGCTCTTGATGGAACTGGAGCTTTGGGAGGTGTCGCTTGTGACCTTTCCGATGCTGCCCAGTGCGCGGTTGACAGCAAAAGAGGACGCTCTGCTGCCCTTGCGGGAAGCGGCGGCCTATCTGCGGAGCATCAGCCGCGGGATGGCGGCGCAGTAAGCGCCAGAACAAAACGGGAAGTCAGTGATGAGTAAGACCGAGACAGAGTCTCGGATCGGGGAAGGCGTGTCTCCGGTCCAGGAAATGAAGTCTGCTGTGGCGGAGTTCGCAAGCAGTTTCAACGCCTTTCGGGGTGACATTCACGCGGAAATCAAACAACAGAAAGAGCGATTGACCATGCTTGAACGCAAATCGACACAGGCGGCGCGGCCGCATTTGGCGGCGGCAACGGACTTTGACGCGCCGCATCAGAAAGCTTTTGATGCCTACCTGCGCACCGGCGAGGATGATGGGCTCCGGGGGCTTGAGCTTGAGGGCAAGGCTATGTCCACGTCGGTCAACAGCGACGGCGGCTATTTGGTCGATCCACAAACCGCAGACACCATTAAGTCCGTGCTTAACAGTTCGGCCAGTATTCGTGGGATCGCCAATGTGGTGACGGTTGAGGCCGGGTCGTACGATTTGCTGATCGACAGCTCGGAAACCGGCGCGGGCTGGGCGGATGAGACCTCAGCCACCACCGAAACTGGCACGCCGACCATCGAGCGTATCGCCATACCGCTGCATGAATTGTCGGCCTTGCCTAAAGCGTCGCAGCGGCTGTTGGATGACAGTGCGTTTGTCATAGAAGCTTGGCTGGCGGGGCGCATTGCCGACAAGTTTGCACGGGCGGAGGCGGCGGCCTTTATCACCGGTGATGGTGTCGACAAGCCAACCGGGATTCTGACTCACACAACGGTAGATGATGCCAGCTGGAGCTGGGGCAATATTGGCTATGTGGCCACTGGCGTGGACGGAGACTTCAACGGCGGTGATGCGCTGGTGGATCTGGTCTATGCGCTTGGGGCGCAATACCGCGCCAATGGCAGTTTTGTGATGAACTCCAAAACAGCTGGCGCGGTGCGTAAGCTAAAAGATGTGGATGGGCGGTTCTTGTGGTCGGACGGGTTGGCTGCGGGGGAACCTGCCAGGTTGTTGGGCTATCTGGTGCTGATTACCGAAGACATGCCGGACATTGCGAGTGGCGCGGATGCAATTGCCTTTGGGGATTTTGCGGCTGGCTACACCGTTGCGGAGCGTCCGGACCTGCGCGTTCTGCGAGATCCGTTCAGCGCCAAGCCACATGTGTTGTTCTATGCCACCAAACGCATTGGCGGCGATGTCAGTGATTTTGCCGCGATCAAGCTGCTGCGCTTTGCGGTGAGCTGATTTCCTGGGTGGGTGGGGCGCGCAAGCGCCGTCATCCGGGCGCGCGTTGGACTGCACACGTTGTCTGGCTAACCCCCTCCGTTGAAGCGACGTGAGGACGCGCGCCCACTAAAGACCATCGAGAATTTTGGATTTTTTCCATGATGTTAGTCGAAGAGACCTCGGTGCCGACGGAGGCGCTGCCGGTTCAAGAGTTTCGAGATCACCTGCGGCTTGGAAGCGGGTTTTCTGACGATACGTTGCAGGACAGCGTTTTGGAGAGTTTTTTGCGCGCAGCGATAAGCGCTGTGGAGGCGCGGACCGGCAAGGTGATGTTTCAGCGGACTTTTGGGTGGACCTTGTATGGCTGGCGCCATGGGGCCACTCAGGGGCTACCAGTTGCTCCGGTCTCAGAGGTTATCGATGTGACGCTGGAGGATGCGCAGGGGGCCGTGGTTTCGGTAGCATCCAGCGCTTACCGATTGGTCAGTGATCCGCATCATCCAATTTTGAAAGGCGTTTCGGGTGCATTGCCGAGCATTCCGAGCGATGGAAACGCTACCGTCCGGTTTGTCGCCGGATATGGCGCGGTATGGTCGGACAGCCCTGCGGACATGCGCCAAGCAGTGCTTTTGTTGGCCGCGCATTATTACGAGTTCCGGCATGAAACCAGTTTGAGCGAAGGCTGTATGCCCTTCGGCGTTGTCAGCTTGCTGGAGCGGTACCGACCGATGCGTTTGGGTGCGGGAGCAGTGTCATGAATGGTGCAGTGACCTTGTCGCGGCGTTTACTGCTTGAGCGGCCGTTGGCCGCCCCGGACGGGGCGGGAGGATTTTCGCAAACCTGGGAAGCGCTCGGTGCTGTCTGGGCGGAGGTGGTCGCGCGCAGCGGGCGTGAAATGGACGGCGGCGTCATGTCCCTGTCGGCGGCAAAGTATCGGATCACCTTGCGGGGGGCACCGATGGGGGCAGAACAACGGCCGACACCAGAGTGCCGGTTTCGGGAAGGGGATCGGGTCTACGTCATCGAGGCGGTTACGGATAAGGACCCGCAGGGCCGCTATCTGGTGTGTCACACACGGGAAGAGGTGGCGTCATGAGCTATGGAGTTGGAGGCGTATTGCAAGAGGCTTTTTTTGGGGCCCTACAGGCGGATACGGCGCTTAGTGCTCTGGTTGGAAAAGATATTTTCGATCAATTACCGACCGGTAAGGCGCCTACTTTGTTTGTGTCTCTTGGGCCCGAAACTGTGGTGGACCGCTCTGACAGAGAGGCTGGCGGCGCAGAGCACCGCTTTGTGGTGTCCGTGATTGGCGAGGCCAGTGGGTTTGCCAAAGTGAAAGCGGCGGCAGCGGCAGTGAGCGACGTTCTGATTGATTTGGACACCAGTTTGAGCCGCGGGCGGTTGGTTTTTCTGCGGTTTGATCGGGCGGTGGCGAAACTGGACGGGCGCAAGAATCTGCGCCGGGTGGATCTGCGCTTTGTCGCGCGGGTCGAAGACAATCATATCTAGTTTGGAGAGACACCATGGGTGCGCAAAACGGCAAGGACCTATTGATCAAGGTGGATTTGACCGGCGACGGCCAGTTTGAAACCGTGGCGGGGCTACGTGCGACGCGGATCAGTTTCAACGCAGAAAGCGTCGATGTGACGTCGCTGGAAAGCCAGGGTGGGTGGCGTGAGCTCCTGGCGGGGGCCGGGGTGAAGTCTGCGGGCATAAGTGGGTCCGGAGTGCTCAAAGATGCCAACACGGACGAGCGTGCGCGGCAGATATTCTTTGATGGGGAAACGCCGGATTTTCAGGTGATTATTCCTGATTTTGGCATCGTTGAGGGCGCGTTTCAGATCACGTCGATTGAGTACGCTGGCAGCCACAACGGTGAGGCGACTTACGAAATGGCGATGGCCAGTGCCGGGGCGCTGACCTTCACGGCGGTGTGAGTATGGTCAATCCCTACGCAGGTGAGGTGGCGCTCACGATTGATGGGCAGCGGCATGTGTTGAAGTTGACGCTTGGCGCGTTGGCGGAGTTGGAGGCGGGGCTGTGCGAGGAAACGCTAGTGGCGCTTATCAGTCGCTTTGAGCGTGGTGGATTTGCCTCACGGGACGTGCTGGCGCTGATCGTGGCAGGGCTGCGGGGCGGCGGTTGGCGGGGGGAGGCAAAGGACCTGATGCAAGCGGAAATCAAAGGCGGGGCAATGGAAGCGGCGAAAGTCGCGGCTCAGTTGCTGGTGCGGGCGTTTGGCCCGGTGGGCGTGTCGGACGATGCCCCGGTTTGACTGGCCCGTATTGATGCAGGCCGGAGTGCATGGGTTGGGCCTGAAACCAGCAGAGTTCTGGCAGCTCATCCCGGCTGAGTTTGCATTGATGTTGGCGCCGTCGGGGGCACGGACGATGACGCGGAGCGGGTTTGAAACACTGATGGCGGCTTATCCCGACACAGAGGAAGGATCACAGCATGGATGATTTGGACGCCTTTGAAGGGCAGGTGGACGCGCTGGAAGTGAGCCTGGGGCAGGCGACTGCGATGGTGGCCGGCTTTGACGGTGAATTGCGCCGTATGCAGCAGGCGTTGGATGCGACCGGACAGGATGTGGCCTCTCTTGAAAAAGGCATCAGTCGCGGATTGCGCAAAGCATTTGACGGATTGGTGTTTGACGGCGTGAAGCTTTCAGATGCGTTGGAGCGTTTGGCGCAGAGCATGATTGATGCCGCGTATCGAGGCGCGTTGAAACCGGTCACAGACCAGATCGGACAGGTGGTGTCCTCAAGTATTGGCAGGTGGATGGGGGATCTGCTGCCTTTTGCTGATGGGGGCGCATTTACGCAAGGGCGGGTGATGCGCTTTGCCAATGGTGGTGTCGTCAGCGGGCCGGTGAGTTTTCCGATGCGCGGTGGTCGCGGTTTGATGGGCGAGGCCGGTCCGGAGGCGATTTTGCCGCTTTCACGTGGGACCGACGGAAAGTTGGGTGTGCGCAGTCAGGGGGGCGGTGGACCGGTCCAGGTGGTGATGAATATTTCCACACCAGATGTCGAAGGCTTCCGCCGCTCTCAGGGACAGATTGCCACGCAAATGAGCCGCGCTTTGGGGCGGGCACAGCGCAACCGATAGGAGGCGAGTATGAGTTTTCACGAGGTCAGGTTCCCAGCCACATTGAGTTTTGGGTCCGTTGGCGGGCCACAGAGGCGAACTGAGGTCGTGACTTTGGTCAATGGGTTTGAGGAGCGTAACACGCCTTGGGCGCATTCGCGTAGGCGCTATGACGCTGGGGTTGGTATGCGGTCGTTGGATGACGTGGAGACGTTGATCGCATTCTTTGAGGCAAGACGGGGTCAGTTGCACGGGTTTCGCTGGAAAGACTGGTCTGACTACAAGTCCTGTCCGGCCTCTCAGGACATAGATTACCGCGATCAGGTGATTGCGCATGGCGATGATGTGACCGCCGCATTCCAGTTGGCGAAGACGTATCATTCTGGTCCGCACAGCTATGAGCGACCAATTCGTAAGCCGGTTCAAGGGTCGGTCAAGGTTGGCCTGGGGGGCGACGGGCTGGTGGAAGGCATTGACTATGAGGTCGACCTCCCCAGTGGGGTTGTCACTTTTGCGCATCCCCCTAATCAGGGCACAGAGGTTACCGCCGGTTTTGAGTTTGACGTGCCGGTGCGTTTTGACGCCGACAGTATTCAGACCAGCGTGGCCAGTTTCAAAGCGGGTGACTTGCCAAGCGTGCCGGTGATCGAGGTGCGGGTCTGATGGCGTTTCAACCAGAGTTATTAGAGCACCTACAAACTGGTGAGACCACGGTGGCCCGTGCCTGGGGGATCACGCGGAAAGATGGTTTGAAACTGGGCTTTACGGATCATGACGGGGACCTTGCCTTTGAAGGGTTTTCGTTTCGCGCCGCGACGGGATTGACGGCGAGTGCCATTGAGCAGGGCACTGGTCTGTCGGTGGATAATGCAGAGGCTGTTGGACTGTTGAGCGACGCCTCCGTGACGGATGCTGATATCGAAGCGGGGCGTTTGGATGGCGCGGAGGTGGTGGCCTGGATGGTAAACTGGGCGGATACGTCACAGCGCAGCGTGGTGTTTCGCGGCTCTATCGGAGAAATTCGTCGATCCGGGGGGGCATTTATCGCTGAATTGCGCGGTCTGGCAGAAGCGCTGAATTCGCCGCGCGGACGGGTGTATCAACGCCCGTGCACTGCGGTCCTTGGAGATACGTCCTGTCGCTTTGACGTGGCTGCGGCTGGGTATCAAACTCAGGCTGCCATTGCGCAGGTTGATGATCAGCGGGTCTTTGAGGTTGGCCGTCTGGACGAATTTGAAAGTGGCTGGTTCGCGCGCGGACAGATGCGGATTGTCTCGGGTCAGGCCGAGGGTCTGGGTGGGCTGATCAAGCGTGACTGGGTGGATGAACATGGCTTTCGACGCATCGAATTATGGGAAGAAGTGCGGTCCGAAGTCGCGGTTGGGGACAGGCTTCAGCTCACAGCAGGCTGTGACAAGCGGTTTTCGACGTGTCGGTTCAAGTTTTTGAACCACCTCAACTTTCAGGGGTTTCCTGACATTCCTGGAGAAGATTGGGTCACCAGTTTTCCGAGCCAGAACAGCGGAAATACGGGGCGCAGCCTCCGATGAGTGGGACTGTAGGACAAAAGGCGGTCGCCGAGGCGCGCCGTTGGATTGGCACGCCCTATGTGCATCAAGCCAGTTGTCGGGGTGGCGGTACTGACTGTCTTGGCCTCATACGCGGTGTCTGGAGGCACTTGTATGGGGCGGAACCCGAGATGGTGCCGGCATATACGCAGGACTGGTCTGAGGCCCACGGGACAGAAGCGCTTTGGGCGGCAGCGCGACGGTGTTTGTGTCCCAAGCCCATCACCCATCATCAGCCTGGGGATGTGCTCCTGTTTCGCATGAAATGCGGGGCCGTTGCCAAACACTTGGCTATCGCTGGCGATGTTGGTTCAAGTGCCAGCTTCATTCACGCCTACAGCGGGCATGCGGTGGTTGAGAGTCCGATGAGCACACCCTGGCAGAGGCGGATCGTGGCGCGGTTTGCCTTTCCTAACCACGTCTAAGAATTAGTAAGGGGCAAAACGGTATGGCAACAGTGATTTTGGCCGCCGCCGGCGCGGCGCTTGGCGGGACTGTGGGCGGTGGATTGCTCGGTGTGTCATCTGTGGCCATTGGCCGTCTGGCAGGTGCAACTCTTGGACGCCTGGTTGATCAAGGTGTCATGGGGGCGGGCTCAGATGTGATCGAAACCGGCAAACTGGACCGCTTCCGGTTAACCGGTTCCGCGGAAGGGGCGGCGCAGGCCCGGGTTTTTGGACGCATGAGAGTGGCCGGGCAGGTCATCTGGGCGACACGTTTTGTCGAGACAGTGACAGAGACAGGCGGTGGCAAAGGCATGCCTTCTCAACCCAAAACCCGCAGTTACAGTTATTCGGTCTCTTTGGCGATTGCTTTGTGTGAGGGGGAAATCCTTCGCGTGGGGCGTATCTGGGCTGACGGGATTGAGATCGGTCGAGAAGACCTGTCTATGCAAGTGTATACCGGCACGGATGATCAAATGCCTGATCCAAAAATGGAGGCTGTCGAGGGGGAGGGCGCGGTGCCGGCCTATCGTGGCACAGCCTATGTGGTGATCGAGGATCTGCAACTTGAACGTTTTGGCAACCGGGTGCCTCAGTTTAATTTTGAGGTGGTGCGGGCAACGCCGGATATTCTGCCTGAAAGTGAAGCTGATTACAGCCATTGTGTGCGCGCGGTTGCCCTGATGCCAGGCACGGGCGAGTACGCTTTGGCGACGTCGCCGGTGTATGCCTCTCCTGAGCCTGGTGAGACACGTTGCGCCAATGAGCACACGCCGTCAGGGCAGACAGACTTTGTGACGTCGTTTCAAGATCTCCGGGAGGAACTTCCGAATTGTGGTGCAGCCTCTTTGGTCGTGAGTTGGTTCGGGGACGATTTGCGTGCGGATATGTGCCAGCTGCGTCCCAAAGTCGAGAATGTCGACGTTGACGGGGATAATATGCCTTGGCGGGTTTCTGGTCTGTCGCGGGCTCAAGCGGAGGCTGTTGCGCAATTGGAGGGGCGGCCGGTGTACGGGGGCACTCCGGCGGATAAAGCGGTGGTGCAGGCGATCAGGCACATGTCCGCTGCCGGTACGCGGGTGACGTTCTATCCGTTCATTCTGATGGAACAGATGGCGGGGAATGGCCTGCCTGACCCCTGGAGCGACGCGGGGGATCAGCCGGTTTTGCCTCGGCGGGGACGCATTACCAGCTCGGTTGCTCTTGGAAGAGACGGCAGTCCGGATGGGTCTGCTCAGGCAGATGCCGAGGTAGCGGCTTTCTTTGGCACGACCGTGGCTGCAGACTTTTTGGTGGGTGACGATGATGTGCAGTACACAGGACCCGAAGAATGGTCTTATCGACGGTTCATCTTGCACTATGCAGCTTTGTGCGCGGTGGCGGGCGGCGTTGAAGCTTTTTGCATAGGGTCGGAAATGCGCGGGTTGACGCAGATCCGTGGGGCATCGGGTTTTCCCGCGGTTGCGGCGCTCAAAGCACTTGCGCAAGATGTGCGCGCCTTGCTGGGGCCTGAGGTCAAAATCGGTTACGCGGCGGATTGGTCAGAGTATTTTGGGTTTCATCCTCAAGACGGATCAGGCGACGTCTACTTCCATTTGGATCCCCTCTGGTCCGATCCTGAGATCGATTTTATTGGCATCGACAACTACATGCCGCTCTCTGACTGGCGGGAGGGGCATGCGCATCTGGATGCGCAGGAGTGGGAAAGCCCAACGGATGTGGCGTATTTGGCGGCAAATATTGCGGGCGGGGAAGGCTTTGATTGGTTCTATCATTCCGACAACGCGCGGGAGGCCCAAATCCGGTCGCCCATCGAGGATGAGGCGTATCAAGAACCTTGGGTGTTTCGATACAAAGACATTCAAAACTGGTGGGCGAGGGTCCATCACGATCGGGTAGGTGGCGTGCGCCAGGAAACTCCGACGGATTGGGTCCCTCGGTCAAAGCCGATCTGGTTTACAGAAATTGGATGTGCGGCCATTGAGAAAGGCACCAATCAACCAAACGTCCTTTTGGATGCCAAGTCATCGGAGTCCGCATTGCCTTATTTCTCTAAGGGACTGCGGGATGATGAAGTGCAACAGCGCTACTATCAGGCGTTATCGCGGCACTTTGGCGAGGCCGAACATAATCCTCAATCAGATGTCTATGACGGATTGATGGTTGATCGGAGCCGTATGTTTGCCTGGGCTTGGGACGCGCGACCATTTCCGGCCTTCCCGACCGACCGGGAGACTTGGAGCGATGGCGAAAACTATGCGAAGGGCCATTGGATCAACGGCCGGGTGTCCAACAGAACACTCGCATCTGTTGTTGCTGAAATATGCATGGCGGCTGGTGTCACAACATTTGATGTGTCCGGATTGCGCGGCGTGGTGCGCGGGTACGTGCAAGGGGATGTGGCCGATGGACGCGCGGCGCTTCAACCGTTGATGTTGCGACATGGATTTGACGCGGTTGAGCGTGACGGTGTTTTGCAATTTGTTATGCGGGGCGGACCACGGGCGGCTGATTTAGAGGTGGACGATCTGGCAGTATCCGATGAGGTCGAAGGAGACATCGAGTTAAATCGACAGGCAGATGCAGAATTGGCAGGGCGTGTACGCTTGAATTTTGTGCTTGCAGAAGACGCGTTTGATACGGTCGCGGAAGAGGCTATTTTACATGATGAGGCCACGTTCGGTGTGGCGCAAAGTGAGACCGAAGAAATGATGACGCGCGGAGAGGGGCGTCAAACGGTCGAACGGTGGCTCGCCGAAACAAGGGTGGCGCGAGACCGCGTTAAGCTTGCGCTCCCGCCCAGTCGGGGGGATGTCGGGGCCGGTGATGTTATCAAAATTGGGTCTTCTGGGGGACAGGCGCAAAGCTTTCGAATGGAGCGTGTGACCCAGCAGGAAGGGCAACTGCTTGAAGGTGCGCGTGTTGAGCGGCAGATTTACGAGGCCTCTCAGATGAGCGAGGACGTCATTAGGCACAGTGGTTTTGTAGCCCCGGTGCCGGTGCAAAGCTTGTTGCTGGATGTTCCATTGATGACTGGAGAAGAGGTGCCTCATGCGCCTCATATTGCAGTAACAGGTCGGCCGTGGCCCGGAAGCGCCGCTGTCTATATGAGCGATCAGGATGAAGGGTATTCCCTCAACACGTTGATCGACCATAAGGCGATAATTGGGGTAACAGAGAATGTACTTTCGCGTGCTCCTGCCGGCCGCTGGGATCTTGGCGAAGCCTTACAGGTACGGCTGCTCAGCGGCGCGTTGACCACGGTTTCTGTTGAAGACGTCTTAAACGGAAAAAATCTGGCGTTTGTGGGCAGTGGGAGACCGGATGAATGGGAGGCGCTTCAATTTCAATCGGCAGAGTTGGTTGAAGAGCGGCGTTATCTTGTGTCACGGCGATTGCGCGGGCAATTGGGCACGGATGCAATGATGCCGAATGATTGGATGGCAGGTAGTTGGTTCGTGGTGATGTCACCAGAGGTCACGCAGTTAACGCTGAATCGGCAGAAGCGGGGCTATGCACAGCATTTACGCGTTGGGCCAGCGCTAAGACCAGTCACTGATCCGACCTATACACACCAAATTCATGCGTTTTCTGGTGTGGGTTTGCGCCCTTACGCGCCGGTGCATCTTGCGCAGGTGAGACAGCAAAATGGCGATCTGCACCTGTCTTGGATCAGGCGTGCGCGCGTCGATGGAGATGCATGGGACGGGCTGGACATACCGCTTGCAGAGGAAGCGGAGTCGTATCTTCTACGGGTGCGCCGGGGAACGGAGATTTTAAGGGAGGTTCAGCTTGGTCAGCAGAGCTGGGTGTATTCTGCTGGGGGCCAGGCGGAGGATGGCGGCACGGCTGGCTTGGAGGTTGACGTGGCGCAAATCTCTGCCACATCTGGACCGGGCCTTTTCCGGACGATTATGCTCTAGGTCGGCACACCCATTCACCATCTTGTGTTTCATTCGATTTGCTTTTTGCCGTCTTCACACCTTTGAATTTGCAGCGCTTTGCCTAGGTGGTGTAGACTGGCGGAGAGAAAAGGGGATCAGGATGGCTGAGACGCAACCCAAAGTGACCGAACTTGACCCGGTTTGGCAGCGCATTACACGAGAAGCAGAAGAAGCGGTGAAAGAAGAACCGCTGATGGGTGGGTTGGTGCATGCCTGTGTGTTGCACCATCGCACGATTGAGCGTGCCTTGAGCTATCGCTTTGCGGCCAAACTGTCGTCTAACGAGATGTCGATGGTGATCTTGCGAGAAATCGCAGATGAAGCGTTTGCTTCTGATCCGTCGATTGCGGAGTCCGCGCGGGCGGATTTGATGGCGATTTATGATCGCGATCCGGCTTGCCATCGCCTATTGCAGCCGATCTTGTATTTCAAAGGCTATCAGGCCGTGCAAGCGTATCGCATTGGCAACTGGCTGTGGCGTCAGGGGCGTACGGATTTGGCCTACTTTATCCAAATGCGTACCAGTGAGATTTTTGGCATCGACATTCATCCGGCCGCCAAGATTGGTAAAGGTATCATGATCGACCACGCGCATTCCATCGTGATTGGTGAGACGGCTGTGGTGGGCGACAACGTGTCGATGCTGCACTCGGTGACGCTGGGCGGGACCGGCAAAGAAGAAGAGGACCGTCACCCCAAAATTGGCGATGGCGTCTTGATCGGCGCCGGGGCTAAGGTATTGGGCAACATCAAAGTAGGGCATTGCAGCCGCGTGGCTGCTGGTTCGGTTGTGCTGCAAGAAGTGCCGCCATGTTCAACCGTTGCTGGTGTGCCTGCCAAAGTGGTTGGCGAGGCGGGCTGTGATCAGCCCGCGGTGAATATGAATCAGGATATTGGTGACTGCAGCAAAGGCTGACAGATCATTGATTAAAAAGAAAAAGGACCGCATGACGCGGTCCTTTTTTGCTGTTTAACGAATGGACCTAGGCCAACATCGCCATTGGGTTTTCCAAGTTGTCGACAATGGCATTCAGCAACTGCGCCCCCAAGGCGCCATCAATCACGCGGTGATCGACGGATAGGGTCACTGACATCACGGTTGCGACCTCCAGATCACCTTCGGCGTTCACAACCGGCCTTTTTGTGCCCGCGCCAACTGCCAGGATCGCGCCATGCGGCGGGTTGATCACCGCATCAAAGTTGTCGATGCCAAACATGCCGAGGTTGGAGATGGCAAAGCTGCCGCCTTGATATTCGTGTGGGGCCAGTTTGCGATCTCGCGCGCGGGTGGCGAGGTCTTTCATCTCCGCCGATAGAGCCGAAAGAGACTTCATCTCGGCGTCTTTGAGCACCGGGGTGAATAGACCGCCTTCGATGGCCACAGCCACCGCTACGTCGGACGGAGACAGCTTCAGGATGCGGTCGTTGGCCCAAACGGCGTTTGCTTCTGGCACCTCTTGCAAAGCCAGCGCGCAGGCCTTGATGATGAAATCGTTCACCGAGAGCTTTGCGCCGCGCTTCTCCAGCTGTTTGTTGAGCTGGCTGCGGAAGGCCAGAAGAGCGTCCAATTTGATGTCGCGACGCAGGTAGAAGTGCGGGATCGACTGTTTGGCTTCGGTGAGGCGTGCGGCAATGGTTTTGCGCATGCCGTCCAGCGCAACTTCTTCGAAGTCGCGGTCGGCGTACATTTTGAGGACCATGTCGGTATCCGGACCGCTGGGCAGTGTGGCTGCTGGCGTCGGTGCGGACGGTTTCGGTGCGGGGGCCGCCGGTTGAGCGGCTGGTGACGTCGTGGCACCTTCAACATCTGCCTTCACGATGCGTCCGCGCGGACCGGACCCCTGAATGGTCGAGAGATCCAGGCCTTTGTTGGCAGCGATGCGACGCGCAAGTGGCGATGCGAAGATGCGGTTGCCGTCCGCTGCAACAGGGGCAGCGGGTGCTGCGGGGGCAGGCGCTGCTGAAGCCGTGTCGGTAGTGGATTCAGGTGTACTCTCTGCCGCTGCGACAGGTGCAGTGGCGGCAGACGCACCGATGTCATCTGCGCTTTCACCATCTTCAAGCAAGACGGCAATGGGTGAGTTTACGGCAACGCCCTCGGAGCCTTCCGGCACGAGGATTTTGCCAATCACACCATCTTCGACGGCCTCAAACTCCATGGTGGCCTTGTCAGTTTCAATCTCTGCCAACAGGTCGCCGGAAGAGACTTCGTCCCCTTCTTTGACAAGCCATTTTGCCAGAGTGCCCTCTTCCATGGTGGGTGAGAGGGCAGGCATGAGGATTTCTATAGGCATGTGCGTGTCTCCTCAGCGATAGGTCACTTGTTTCACCGCCGCGATGACCTCGTCGGTGGTCGTCAGCGCCAGTTTTTCTAGGTTGGCCGCATAAGGCATCGGGACGTCTTTGCCGGTGCAGTTGATCACCGGGGCGTCCAGATAGTCAAATGCGCGCTCCATGATGGTGGCCGAGAGGTGGTTGCCGATGGAGCCCACAGGCCAGCCTTCCTCAACGGTCACACAGCGGTTGGTTTTCATCACAGAAGCGATCACAGTGTCATAGTCAATCGGGCGTAGGGTGCGCAGGTCGATGACCTCGGCGGAAATGCCGTCCTCGGCCAGCTTATCCGCCGCTTCAAGCGCGTACTGCATGCCGATGCCAAAGCTAATGATGGTCACGTCAGAGCCTTCGCGCCAGATCCGGGCTTTGCCGAAGGGAATGGTGAAGTCATCCAGGGCGGGCACTTCGAAGCTGCGGCCATACATGATTTCGTTTTCAAGGAAGATCACCGGGTTTGGATCTCGGATCGCCGACTTCAACAAACCTTTGGCGTCAGACGCCGAGTAAGGCATTGCAACCTTGAGACCGGGGATTTGCGCGTACCAGGCTGCGTAGTCCTGGCTGTGCTGCGCCCCAACGCGGGCGGCTGCACCGTTTGGACCGCGGAACACCATTGGGGCGCCCATTTGGCCGCCGGACATGTAGAGTGTTTTGGCTGCGGAGTTGATAATTTGATCAATGGCTTGCATGGCGAAGTTGAACGTCATGAATTCAACAATCGGCTTCAAGCCGCCAAAGGCGGCACCGACCGCAATACCGGCAAAACCATGCTCGGTGATTGGGGTGTCGATGACCCGCTTGCTGCCAAATTCGTCCAGCAGGCCCTGACTGACCTTATAAGCGCCTTGATACTCGGCGACCTCTTCACCCATCAGGTAGACGTCCTCGTCGCCACGCATTTCCTCGGCCATGGCGTCCCGGAGCGCTTCGCGCACGGTTTGCGTCTTCATTGGCGTGCCTTCGGGCCAGTCCGGTGTCAGATCTGGTGCAGGCGCGGCTGGAGCGGCCTGTGCAGGTACGGAGGCCGCGGCTTCGGCGGCAGGAGCTGGTGCACTGGCTTCAGACGCTGCTGGAGCGGCTTCAATAGCGCTGACGTCCTCGCCGTCTTCGGCCAAAATGGCGATGGCCGTGTTGACGGCCACACCTTCGGTGCCTTCGGCGACGAGGATTTTGCCAATCACACCCTCGTCAACGGCCTCAAACTCCATTGTGGCTTTGTCGGTTTCGATTTCTGCGATGATGTCACCGGATTGCACGGTGTCGCCTACTTTGACCAGCCATTTGGCCAGTGTGCCTTCTTCCATGGTTGGAGAGAGGGCGGGCATGAGAATTTCAGTAGCCATATCTATGTCCTCTCGCTGGCTTATGCGTAGATGTCGGTCCAGAGTTCGGACTCGTCTGGCAGGGGGCTTTCCTTGGCGAAGTCCGCCGAGGCGTTCACAATCGCTTTGATCTCCTTGTCGATCGCTTTCAGATCATCCTCAGAGGCGTGTTTGCCGGTGAGGAGCATCTGGCGCACGTTCTCGATGGGATCGCGTTCCTCGCGCATTTTCTGCACTTCCTCGCGGGTGCGGTACTTGGCCGGGTCGGACATGGAGTGGCCGCGATAGCGGTAGGTTTTGACCTCAAGGATGTAGGGGCCTTTGCCGGATCGGCAGTGTTTGACGGCGCGTTCGCCTGCGTCTTTGACCGCGAGAACGTCCATGCCATCAACCATTTCCCCTGGAATACCAAAGGCTTCCCCGCGTTTGTAAATGTCGTGAGAGGAGGTCGAGCGCGCCTGAGCCGTGCCCATGGCGTATTGGTTGTTCTCGATCACAAACACCACGGGCAAATCCCAAAGCGCGGCCATGTTGAAGGTCTCATAGACCTGGCCCTGGTTGGCAGCGCCGTCGCCGAAGTAGGTGAAGGTCACGCGGCCGTTGTCTTTGTATTTGTCTGCAAAAGCGAGGCCCGCGCCAAGCGGAACCTGCGCGCCAACAATGCCGTGGCCGCCATAAAAATGCTTCTCTTTCGAGAACATGTGCATGGAGCCGCCTTTGCCTTTGGAGTAGCCGCCCTCGCGGCCGGTGAGTTCGGCCATCACGCCGTTGGCATCCATGCCACAGGCCAGCATGTGGCCGTGATCGCGATACGAGGTGATGCGCTTGTCGCCTTCTTCCGTTGCGGCTTCTAGGCCCACAACCACGGCTTCCTGACCAATGTAGAGGTGGCAGAAGCCGCCGATCAGGCCCATGCCGTAAAGCTGACCTGCCTTCTCTTCGAAGCGGCGGATCAACAGCATGTCGCGGTAGTATTGTGTGAGGTCTTCGCCCGAGACGTTGGGCTTCTTTGCAGCACGTTTTGCCGCCATGGTGGCTCCTCCCAAAGACAAAATGGTTTAGCATTAAACCAAACTTGCAAGGAGCGTAGCGGATCACTGCATGGGTTGCGAGTGGAAAAGGTTGTTTATTGTCAGGATGTTCGCGGCTTTAGCGAATAACAAGCTCGTCAGCGCGGATCATGCCCAACACATCACGGGCCTGTTGGTCCAGTAAATCAAGGTCCAAATAGCTGTCAGACAGGCGGCGTGTGAGGTTTTCCATATGGGCGACTTCGGCCTGTGCCAAAGCCAGCTCGGCTTCCAACTGCTGCTTCTCTGCAAGGATTTCCACACGACGGAACAGACCATAGTCGCCCTGCACTGCGGCAAAGGAGAAATAGGTTGCGAGCGTGAACGCTATGCCAAAAAACGCAAGTGCGCCAAGGGCGGGTTTGGTGGAAGATGCTGCCATTATTGCCTCAATTCGCGCCTTTGCGGCGTCTGATCTCTTTATACCTTAGGTGATTCGCTCTGTGAATCCCTTAAGTGCACTTTTTTTGATTATTTTTCGGAGTGTTAGGAATGGTGCTCGGAGGCTGTTTTGCACGTCGGTATTACGTCGGTATCGCGTCTGTTTTACGGAGGTGCGCATTTGTGGCGGGCCAGCGTGTTGCACTTGTAGGCGCAACGGACGGCGTGGTTGTCAGATATTGGTGTTTGACATGCCGATCGCCTGTTTTCTCAACGCACCATCCCGTAGCTCTCAGGTCTTTTCCCTCTCGCCCCTCCGCACGATCTCTGTCACAGTTTCCACAAAGACATTTGGCACTGAAGCTAAACACACAGGGGCAGTTGGTATGAGTTTTTCGCGTCGCAATTTTTTGGTGGGTTTGTCTTCGTTGGCACTGGCGGCGTGTCAGGGTACGTCGACCACGCCCTCGCGGCAAACGGCGTCAATAGCGCAAGGGTTGCCGGTGGATTTGAGGCCGACGCCCAACAGCGCGTATGACGCCTGGGTCACGAGTTTTCGCGGGCGGGCGTTGAGCGCGGGGATCAGTGAGAGCACGTTGAACGTGGCGTTTCGAAATACCGGGTATTTGCCGGGGGTGATTAAGCGCGACCGAAATCAGGTGGAGTTCAGTAGGACGCTGGAGGACTACTTAGCGATTGCAGCCTCGGATGAGCGGATTGCCAAGGGCAAAGCTGCTTTTGCGCGGCACGGCACTACGCTGCGCAGTCTTGAGCAAAGTTATGGGGTGGATGCGGAAATCATCTGTGCGATCTGGGGGCTGGAGAGCTTTTATGGCGAGCGCAAAGGCGACATCCCGGTGATCTCGGCGACCTCAACGCTGGCCTTTGATGGGCGGCGTGGGAGTTTCTACGAAAAGCAGCTGATTGCGGCACTGAAGATTTTGCAGAATGGCGATATCACTGTGGATCGCATGACCGGCAGCTGGGCCGGGGCGATGGGACACACGCAGTTTATTCCGACAAGTTATCAGGCCTTTGCGGTGGACTACACCGGGGACGGACGGCGTGATATCTGGTCTGATGACCCGTCTGATGCACTGGCTTCCACAGCGGCCTATTTGCAGCGCAATGGATGGACGCGCGGGACCAAATGGGGACGAGAGCTGCGGCCGGGCGAGAGCGCGGGGCGGGTGATCCAGCCGCAAGCCGGTGGGCCGCGGTTTGGCGTGACCGGGAACTTCTCGGCGATCAAGCGTTACAACAACTCGGACAGCTATGCGATTGGCGTGGGGCATCTGGCAGATCGTATTGCTGGCGGCGGGCCGCTGCGCACGGCGTTCCCGCCGGATCAGTATGGGCTCACCAAGGATGACCGGATTGCCTTGCAGTCTCGTTTGACGGCGCGGGGGTTTGACACTGGTGGGGCAGATGGGGTGCTGGGGCCAAAGTCACGTGCGGCCATCGCCGATTACCAGCGCAGTCGCGGGTTGGAGCCGACGGGCAATCCGTCTCAGGCGTTGTTGGCCTCATTGGCGTGACACGCAAAAGGCGCCCCGCGAGGGAGCGCCTTTTTTGGTATTCGAGATAGTGCTTTCATCGATGGGAGTGTTTTTGACTGTTTTTCCTTGGGAACCGATTGGGTGTGTTACCGCTTGATGTCCGGTGGAATGTGACATGCAACCCCAATCAGCGACTTTCCGGCGAAGAAGAACAAATCCTCCTTGGTGCCCACCGATGCAACGAGCGTTTCACCTCTTGTCGCATTTCGCGTCGTAGAGAGGCTTGTGTAACGCGCGCCTTGGAGTTCGAAACTGGAAGACAGGCCCGTTGCGACGGCATCAGGAAACAGGAAGCCCGCACGGACTGGGCCGTATGGGGTAATAATTGGCTGTGTAGAGCTGCATGTCAGGTCCACTGCGGCGCTCTTAATTGTGACAAGCGTGTCTGTGTAGTGAAAGACGATTTCGTCCGGTTCAACGGCATGCAATTTGCTGTCGCCGAATTTGCACATCAATAGTTTGTCGCCGGGAGCGATGTCGCCAACTGGTTTCATCGAGTGATCTTCCAATAGAACCAGTTCGGTCGGCAGCAGGCAGCCGCCTCCGCCACCACCTGTTGGTGGTTTGGGTGCCGGTTGCCCCATGTCATTGTCATCGTCATAAATAGTTGCCATTTGGGCGTGTGCGTCGCTGTCGTTTCTCGCGGACAGAGTCCAGCGCCTGCGTTGTCCTTTTTTGACGCACTCAAATGTGTAGTTGTACGATCCCAGACGGCCCGCTTTGCTAATCAGTTTACACTGTGACGGTAGTGACATGCGTTCTCCCTAGTTTGATTTTTCGATCGTTCCTCAAAGTTATTCAGGTAGTTCCGTGGTCCACAAACGTTAGACGGGAGTCGTTTTGGGAGGCAATAAGTTTTGAGGTCCAAAAAAGGCTTTGCCCTGTCTGGCATTGCCGTTTGCGCAGCCTAAAACAAAAAAAGGCGCCCCGTGATGGGGCGCCTTTTTTAAGTCTGTCGCTGCAGCTTAACCTGCGATAGAGGCCTGATAGATGGCTTCGATGCTGTCCGCGATGGTGGCGGCGAATTCATCGTCGCTTTGCTGTGCGGAGAGACCTTCAGTCAGGGCGCGGGAGAAGCTGGCGATCATGCCTGTGTTTTCCGCCAGTTTGGCGTTGGCGTCCTCGCGGGTGTATCCGCCGGAGAGCGCTACAACCTTCATAACGCGAGGGTGGTCGACCAGCGTTTTGTATTGATTGGCTTTGTTTGGCAGGGTCAGTTTCAGCATGACCTGCTTGTCTTCGGGCAGGGCGTCCAGTTCGGCGGTCAGCTCAGCCAGAAGGATGTCTTCGGCCTCGGACTTGTCGGCGATGGAGATGGTGACCTCTGGTTCGATGATCGGCATCAGGCCGTGGCCGATGATTTGTTTGCCCACTTCGAATTGCTGCGCCACAACCGCTTTGATGCCAGCCTCATTGGCCGCGGAGATCACGGAACGCATTTTGGTGCCAAACACGCCTTTGGCAACGGCACGTTCACAGAGCGCGTCAAGCTCCGGCATCGGCTTCATCACCTTACAGCCGTTTTCCTCGTTTGCGAGGCCTTTGTCGACTTTCAGGAAGGGCACAACGCCGCGCTGTTCCCACATGTAAGTGGGGGTTGGGGTGCCGTCGATCTCGCGGTCCATGGTCATTTCAAACAGGATTGCGCCAACCACTTTGTCACCGGTGAAGGCAGGTGCCTGCGCGATGCGGGAGCGCATGCCGTGGATCAGGTCAAACATCTCTTCGTCGTTGCTATAGGCATCTGCCTGCACGCCGTAGAGGCCGAGCGCCTTTGGTGTGGAACCGCCGGATTGGTCCAGTGCGGCGATGAAGCCTTGGCCCTTGGAGATTTTTTCAGCTTGAGCTTGGTTTGACATATCTGTCCCCATCAAAAAATGGTTGTGCATAAAAGGGATAAAGTCCCGTTGCCCCGCTCATAGAGGAGCGGGCCAACGACTGCAATTATGGTGGCGCTACCGACTTTTAATTTGAGAGTCGGATTAAATTTGCGCCTGTGTTTTGCGCGGTTTGCGCAACGCAACGGTTATTGGCTCAGCGCCGCAACGCCGGGGAGTTCTTTGCCTTCCATCCATTCGAGGAAGGCGCCGCCTGCGGTGGAGATGTAGCTGAAATCAGCCGCAGCGCCGGAGGCGTTCAGTGCTGCAACGGTGTCACCGCCGCCCGCCACAGACACCAGAGCGCCGGATTTGGTGAGCACGGCGGCCTTGAGAGCCGCGGCATCGGTGGCAGCGTTGAACGGTTCGATTTCAAAAGCTCCCATTGGGCCGTTCCAGATCAGGGTTTTGGAGGCCTCGAACACGTCAGAGACTGCGGCCACAGTTGCGGGGCCTGCGTCAAGGATCATCGCGTCGGCGGGGCAAGCGTCTGCGGCCACAGTTTCACTGGCGGCGTTGGCAGCAAACTCGCGGGCCACAACCACGTCGGTCGGCAGCACGATGGTGCAGCCGGCGGCTTTGGCTTTGGCGAGGATTTCGGACGCGGTGTCGGTCATGTCGTGCTCGGCCAGCGATTTGCCGACGTCGATGCCTTGGGCTGCGAGGAAGGTGTTTGCCATGCCGCCGCCAATCACGATGTTGTCGACCTTGGAGACCAGATTGCCGAGCAGTTCCAGTTTGGTGGAGACTTTGGCGCCGCCAACAACCGCAGTGACCGGACGGACCGGATCAGCCAACGCGCTTTCCAGGGCGGAGAGTTCGGCCTGCATCAACCGGCCAGCGCAAGCGGGCAGGGCGTGGGCCAGGCCGCAGGTGGAGCTGTGGGCGCGGTGGGCGGCGGAGAAGGCGTCGTTGCAGAAGATGTCGCCGAGTTTGGCCATGGCGGCGGTCAGGTCGGCGTCGTTTTTGGTTTCGCCTGCGTGGTAGCGGGTGTTCTCCAGTAAAAGGACCTCACCGTCCGCCAGAGCGTTCGCGGCGGCTTCGGCGGCAGGGCCGACAAAATCGGCGGCAAACATCACTTTGGTGCCAAAGGCGGCCTCAAGCGCGGGGACCAATTGTTGTAGTGACATCTCTGGCACGCGTTCGCCTTTGGGGCGGCCAAAGTGGGCCAGCAGGATCGGTTTGCCGCCCGCGGCGAGGATGTCCTTCACGGTGGGGACAATGCGGTCGATGCGGGTGGTGTCGGTGACCAGGCCGTCCGCAACCGGCACGTTGATGTCTACGCGGGTCAGCACTTTTTTGCCGCTCAGCTGCATTTCATCGAGTGTCTTCCACGCCATGGGCTCAATCTCCAAAGAAAATCCGTTGCCGCATTCCTAGCGCACTGGGGCACGGGGTCAACGCTCTCTTGGCAATCCTTGCGCAGATGATTAACTATCGCCCAAGAATTCAGATAGGAGCGCCGAAATGGCTGAGATCAAAGATCCCGAAAACACAATCCTGATGGAACTGACAGGTGGTACGGTTGTTATCGAACTGCTGCCGGATGTGGCACCTGGTCATGCCGAGCGTATGAAGGAGCTGGCGCGGTCTGGTCAGTACGACAACGTGTGTTTTCACCGTGTGATCGACGGCTTCATGGCGCAAACCGGCGATGTGGCCAACGGCAACATGGAGAAAGACTTCAACATCCGCATGGCGGGCACCGGTGGCTCCGATCTGCCGAACCTGAAGGCGGAGTTCTCCAAGCTGCCACACGACCGCGGCACCCTGGGCGCGGCGCGCAGCCAGATGCCTGATTCAGCGAACAGCCAGTTCTTCATCAATTTCAAAGACAACCACTTCCTGAATGGCCAATACACGGTCTATGGCCGCGTGGTTGAAGGTATGGAGCATGTGGACGCGATTGTACGTGGCGAGCCACCTGCGAACCCAGACCGCATGATCAGCGTAAAGGTGGCTGCAGATGTCGATGCTTAAGCTTGCAGCGGCGTTTGCCGTGATGGCCAGCCCGGCGCTGGCCGCTGGTCTTCAGATTGAGGTGGAAGGTGAGGCCAATGGCGTCATCACCATCGATCTGCTGGAAGATGTGGCGCCAAAGCACGTTGAGCGCATCACCACGTTGGCGAATGAAGGGGCATACGATGGAGTGGTGTTTCACCGCGTGATCGATCGCTTCATGGCGCAGACCGGTGATGTGCAATACGGCAAGCTTGAAGGCGGGAACATGGGCCGGGCGGGTACCGGCAACTCCAGCTATCCCGATCTCAAGCAAGAGTTTTCCGACATCAAGTATGAGCGCGGCATCGTTGGCATGGCGCGCAAAGGCTATAGCGTGGACACTGCCAACGCGCAGTTCTTCATCATGTTCACAGAGTACCCGTCCCTTAACGGTCAATATACTGTTATTGGCGAAGTGACCGAGGGTATGGATGTGGTTGATGCCATCAAGCGCGGCAAAGGCGCAAATGGCGCGGTGATTGGCCAGCCGGATGTGATGAAAACTGTCACTGTTATCGACTAACTTTTGAAGTGCGCCTGTAGGCAATGCTCAAGAAAAGGCCCATCGCAGGATTTGCGGTGGGCCTTTTGTTTTTGATGTTGTGTATGGGCTTTAGTGCATCGGACGCTTGGAGGAGGGTGTCTCCTGCGTGTCTGGTACAAACCACGACGGTGTGGCCTCTGGCACCGGTGCAAAGCTGCTGCGGCTTTGCACGCCGCGCTGCCAGATGATTGGGCGCTCTGCCGGGGCGGTGTCGTGGATCGACACGCTCAGTTTGGTTGCATCGTGTTGTGCGGTGATGGTGATCTGCGCGCCCACACTGACCGGCGTGGACTGGTCCAGCAAGTAGGAGAAACGCCCCCAGTGACCGTCGGTGTTCAGGTCGTTGGAGACTGAGATGCCGGGTGCCAGCACCATGTCAAAGCTGACCACAACGGCGTGGGCTGTGCCCATGGTGGTGCAGAACAGCGGCAAAGTGGTTTTGCCGTGGGACATGTCTGGGCGGGTGAAGTCGAAGTGGAACAAGTCGCTGGTCGGCCCCAATGGGCGCAGACCGCAGGCGGCGGAGTCGTTGGGGGTCACCTGCGCGACATTGGCAAACTTGTGGAAGGCGGAGAGATCAAAACCTTCGGCCTCAAGCGGGCGGTATTGATTTCGTAGGGCGGCGCTTTCCACCAGTTGCGCCTTGAGTGTGCCGCTTTCTGGCACCGCACGAGCGTTTGGCTTGGCAAGGTGCTCCATCGCGTGGGTCAGGGTCGCAAGCGCGCCTTCGCCCAGCAGGTTGCTGTCGACAATTTCAGAGACCACAACGTCGGCGCGCTCTGGCAGGTCTTCGCCGATGACCAGCTCATGGGACCATTTGGACAGCACGGTGATTTTGTCGCTCAGGCCGTTGTCGGCGATCACCTGTTTGGCGGCGGCGGCAATCAGGGGCTGGCCTTCGATGGCGTAGACATGTTTGGCGCCTGCGCGGGCGGCGAGCATCGCGGTGAGGCCAGCGCCGCAGCCGATATCGAGCACGATGTCGCCGGGTTGGACTTTGGCGGCAATGGCTTTCGCATAGGCCTGGTTGCGCACGGTGTCGGCCAGCATAGGGAAGTGCCAGCGGGGCACAAACATCTGATGCAATTGCTCTTTCAGGAGATGGGCCGCGTGATGGTGCGGGTCTTTCTCAAGCGCTTGGGCCAGCAGGTTGGCGGCATGCACACCGCCGTCGCCCAGTGGGGCGTTTTCGGCGAGAGCGACAAGGCTGTTGGCGTCCAGCATCTCAAAGCGGGGTTCAAACTCGGCAATGAGATCGAGGTCGGCGGCAAAGGGTTGTTCTTCTAACAACTTTAATTTTCCTTTTTTGAGGCAAATGCTGCGGACCCAGCTATGCGGCAGAGGAATTGAGGATTGGTAAAGGCGTCTCACATCTGCGTGTGAGGGCTGGCGCGGGGGCGGGTTTCGGCGCAGGCTTGGCGGAGCGCGGGAGGGCAGGGCTATGGCATTGAAACGATTGGGACGTTTGGCGGCGGTGGTTGCGGCGGTGGCGGTTGGCGGGGTGGTTTCTGCTGACCCGAGCTTCTGGAAGCATGAGTGGCCGGAAACGGATTTTTCCAGAACCAGCATCAGTAATTGGGTCGAGATCATGAGTGGCGGGCCTCCCAAAGATGGGATTCCGGCGCTCAGCGATCCGCAGTTTATTCGGGTGCGCGACGAGAGCCGGATTGGGGATCGCGAGCCGGTGGTAACGGTGGAGATGCGCGGTGAGCTGCCACGGGCCTATCCGATCCGTTATCTGACATGGCATGAGATTGTGAATGATCAGGTGGGCAAGACGCCGATTGCGGTGACGTTTTGCCCGTTGTGCAATTCGGCAATCACCTTTGATCGGCGGGCGAAAGGTAAGGTGCTGACGCTTGGGGTGTCCGGCAAGCTGCGCAACAGCGATATGGTGATGTATGACCGCGAGACCCAGAGCTGGTGGCAGCAGGCGATTGGCACCGGGATTGTGGGCGAGATGACGGGCGTGGAGCTGAAGGCGTTACCATCCTGGATGGAGAGTTGGGCGCAGTATAAAGCGCGGCACCCAGACGGGCTTGTGATGGCGGAGCCGCCTTACAATCGCGACTATGGGCGCAATCCCTATGTGCGGTATGACAGTTCAGCGCGGCCGTTTTTATACAGCGGGGAGAACCCGCCGCATGGGGTGCCGCCCTTGGTGCGGGTCGTGCGCGTGGGGGATCGGGCCTGGCCGATGACGCGTTTGGCCGAGGAAGGCTTAGTGTCGGAAGCGGGTGTGACGATTTCCTGGCAGGCAGGGCAGGCCTCTGCGCTGGACAAGGCCAGTATTGGCAAGAGCAAGGATGTGGGCACCATTCGGGTGAAGGATGCCAGCGGCAAGGATGTGCCGCATGACGTGCTGTTTGCCTTTGCCTTTCATGCGTTTTGGCCGGACGGGCAGTGGATGCTCGGGAAGTGAGTAGGCGTTTCTGATCTGTCAGAACCGTTGATTGAAACCGGATTTCCGCGCTACGCTTGAAGCGGTCTTTCCGATTGGCGTATCGGAGATTGCAGGGGTTAGCGGGACGGTGACGCAGTTTCAGCTCAAGCCCGGTGATGTGATCAACCCGATCCTGCGGCCAGCTGGGGTTCTGGTGGCGGATATGGCGGGGCCACGACGGTTCATGGCCGGGTTCCGGCAGATTTCGGCGGGCATTGTGAAAGAGGGCATGTTGATCGAGATGACCTGTCCAGCGAAGCCTTTGACAGTGATCCCGATGCGGGTGGTTCAGGCACAAGACACAGTTGCCGCCGGACAGTTTCGGCCCGGCGACAATCTGATTGATATTCAGGACCGGCTGCGGCCCGGGACTTTGCTGGCGGTCATGGAGCCGATCTTTCCGGAGAAAGTGGAGGGCGTGCCGCCGGGCAGCCGCTGCACCGGCGTTGGCTTTACAGACCACTCCAAGTTCATCGAAGAGAACGGGCTCACCGGCCTTCATGCCTTTATGTATAAGGCGATCGACGGGCTTGGCGTGACCAACGCGGTGGTGATCCGCGCTATGGCGATTGTCATTCCGGTGAAGGCATTGGTGTTCAACTGATTTAGGCCGCGTGGGTTTCCAAAGAGACGTAGGTGTCCATGGGCGCGTCCGGGTCAAAATCGGTCAGGTCCATCACGGAAAAGAAGTCGGCGCAGGCTGGGGATTGCATCTCCTTTTCGATGACCTCGGCCATGTCGGCCTCGCTGCGGAATTGAACGATGTCCAGATAGGTGCCGTCTTGCGCGCGAACCAGCTCGCGGCGCAGCACGCCCGGCTCATGGTCGACAAACTCCGATTGGAATTTGGCGGAGGCCGCCAGCAGGTCGGCTTCGGTTTTTTTGGGGGCCAGTTTGATTGGGGCTAGAACGGTGATCGGTGTCATGGGGGTCTCCTGTAGTTATGACAGGGACGGGTTATTGAGTAATGCGCCGTTTTATGTCCTATTTGTTTCATGACACAGAAACGTTCTCGTGCGGATGCACAAACCCGAATGATGCGATTGGATCAGATCGCGGCGCAGCTCAAAGGGGAAGACCCTTGCACCGTTGAGGATTTGGCCAAGACCCATGGGGTGAGCCGCCGCACCATTGCGCGGGATCTGGAGATCATGCGGGCGCAAGGGATGCCGATTGAGGCGGAACGAGGCCGTGGTGGCGGTGTGCGCATGGATGTGAACTGGGGGGTGGGGCGGCTCAACCTGTCTTATGCGGAGAGTGTGGACCTGTTGATCAGTCTGGCAGTGGCAGAACAGATGAACTCTCCACTGTTTTTGGCGAAGATGGGCTCTATTCGGCGGCAGTTGATTGCCTCGTTTTCCAAAGAAAAACGCCGGGCCGTAGAGGGCATTAAGAAGCGTATTTTGATTGCGGAGCAAGCGTCACTACCAGTGCAGACATCGATGGGCGAACCAAAGCCGCGGGTGGTGCAGACCTTGCATCAGGCGTTTTTGAACCAGAAATTGGTGGAGATTGCCTATGTGCGCGAGGACGGGACGAAATCAAAACGCACGATTGCGCCGCACTACCTGCTGCTGTGTTCGCCGGTGTGGTATGTTCTGGCTTGGGATCACCTTCGGGATGCGCCACGCACGTTTCGCTGTGACCGGATACTGAGCGCAACCGAGGGGTTTGAGAGGTTTTCGTTGCAGGATGCCAAAGTGTTTGAGCATGCAGTAGAGCATTACAATGTGCTATGAGGCCATGGCAGGCACGGCCTCATAAGGGGTGTTTACTCGTCAGAGCCGATGACCTTCCACAAGATGCCCCCAATGGCGCCGCCAAGCAAAGGGGCTACCCAGAACAGCCAGAGTTGCGCCAGCGCGGGGCCGTCGGCAAAGAGGGCCACGCCGGTTGAGCGGGCCGGGTTCACCGAGGTGTTGGTGACGGGGATGGAAATGAGGTGGATCAGGGTCAGTCCCAGGCCGATGGCGATGGGGGCAAAGCCTGCCGGTGCGCCGGCGGATGTGGACCCGAGGATGATGAAAAGGAACGCGGCGGTGAGCACCACCTCGATGATCAGAGCGGACATCATGGAGAAGCCCTGCGGGGAGGCTTCGCCGTAGCCGTTGGAGGCAAATCCGCCGACACCGGCAAAGTCGGGGGCGCCGGAGACGATCAAGTACAGCACAATGGCTGCTGCTATCGCACCTGCGACTTGGGCGACCCAGTATGGGATCAGGTCTTTGGCCTCAAAGCGCCCTCCGATCATCAGGCCAAGGCTGACGGCAGGGTTGAAATGACCGCCAGAGATGTGACCGACCGCATAGGCCATGGTCATCACGGTGAGGCCGAAAGCAAAGCTGACGCCAAGCCAACCAATGCCGACATCTGCGACACCGGCGGCAAGGACCGCGCTGCCACAGCCGCCGAGCACCAACCAGAAGGTGCCAATGAATTCTGCGCCGAGTTTCTGAAACATTTTTTCACTCCCAATAATACCTTTCAGGAGCGTAGGAGGCGAATTTGGCTCTGCCTAGGGGAGAAAACCGGGAGGTTTTGCAGGTTTGGCGGTGGGGCTTGCACTGCTTGGAGGGGTGCCTGTTGTCGGTTTTGTCGTGTTTTCAGACGGTTGCCCAAAAGAAAACCGCCGCGCCAGAGGCGCAGCGGTTCAAAAAGTCTGTGGCGATTTTGTCGCTTATTTCGCTGGCTTTGCGGCGGCGGCTGGCGCTGCTGCTGGAGCTGCGGCCTTTGGCGCGGCGGCTTTGCCAACGGTCAGTGGATCGTCCTGGCGCTGTACGGAGCCTTCAAAGTGCGCACCGCTCTCAATGGCGATGGTCTTGTGAATGATGTCGCCTTCCACACGGGCGGTGGAGGTCAGGCGTACTTTCAAACCGCGCACGCGGCCCACGATGCGTCCGTTGATGACCACGTCGTCTGCGATAATTTCACCCTTGATGGTGGCGCTTTCGCCAACGGTCAGCAAGTGGGCGCGGATGTCGCCTTCGACGGTGCCTTCAACTTGAATGTCACCGGAGGTTTTCAGATTGCCAGAGATGTGCAAATCAGAAGACAGCACAGAGGCTGGCGGCTTTGCCTTTGGGGCAGAGGCGCTTTTGAATTCGCTTGCCTTGGCAGGTGCGGCCGGAATCGGCGAAGCATCGGCGCCTGCAGGCTTGGCCGGAGTGTCATTGGTCGGTGCGGGGTCGTTGATTTTGCTCTTAGAAAACATCTCTTCCAGCCTTGATAAATGTCATCGGGTAAGCTGGTAAGGATGCAGCACCCACAGCCCCAATTCTTGCTGGGGCTATGTGTAAGTCTATGTGTCAGTGAGCGTCAAGTCGCTTTATAGAAGCTGCAAACCTTTTGCGCGGAGACCTGCCGTAACCACATTGCCAATCTCTGTCCGACGCGCCTTTGGGACTATTGATCGAAGCGCTGGCACAGTCTTGAGGTTCAAGGCTTCGATCTTGTAGCCGACCGATGCCGCTGCATAATCCCATGCGAAAGCCGCCTCTTCAGCGGTCTCCCAGTTCCCTGCGTTGTATCGCTTGCGGTTCACATGCAGGTTGGCTCGCCATTTGCCGAACCTTGTTTCATAAATGCCGCGGTAAGATGCGTTCCGGCCCTTGCTTGCTGTCCTGAAACCACGGGTATTGTCGCCCTGTGATCCCATGCGGAGATTGTCCGGGCAGTTGTTTTGACGGTCGCCGTCCTTGTGATCGACAGTGCCTGCCGGCCACTCTCCTCGACTGAGGAACCACGCTATGTGATGGAGCAGGTAGCTGCTGTTTGCAGCGCGGACAGCCTTGTATCCATTGATCCTCCCCCACTGAAGTGGTCCGCCGCTATGTTTAGAAAACGGAGGATTCACGATGGGAAATAAGCGACACAAGCCCGAGGAAATTGTCACGAAGTTACGGCAGGTTGAGGTGCTTGTC